>Ga0247610_10007110_pt1 | contig 11522 bp, 10 predicted proteins | sample 174DNAGHGhighgp2_FD_193483 | JGI IMG/M metagenome (GOLD analysis project Ga0247610, IMG submission 193483) | Sheep rumen microbial communities from Palmerston North, Manawatu-Wanganui, New Zealand - 1742 DNA GHGhigh gp2 | ecosystem: Host-associated > Mammals > Digestive system > Stomach > Rumen...
GGACAATGCAAGGTCGTACCGCAAAGGCTGATGGATGCCGGCATGATGATGGCTGACTGTGGCATTGCATACGTTATGCGTTTCCTCCGTGCCATGATGGAGGGAGGCGTCGAGATGGGCTTCTATCCCGACGAGGCAAAGGACATCGCCATGCAGGCAATGCAAGGTGCCGTCACCATGCTTCGTGAGACAGGACTTCATCCCGAAGCCGCCATCGACAAGGTGACAACGCCCGGCGGCATCACCATCAAAGGACTGAACGAACTCGACCATGCCGCATTCAACTCGGCAGTAATACGTTGCCTAAAGGCAGGACTGAAATGAAGAAACGAATCGTCGTGAAGGTGGGCAGCAATGTCCTTACAACAGATAAAGGCAAGCTCGACATCACCCGTATGTCTTCACTTGTTGACCAAATCGCATGGCTGCGAGAGCACAGCTATGATGTCGTGCTCGTCACAAGTGGTGCCGTTGCTTGCGGACGGAAAGAACTGCAGGTTGACCACCTGCTCGACTCTGTTGAGCAGCGTCAGCTCTTCTCTGCAATGGGACAGGTGAAGCTCATCAACCTCTACTACGACCTTTTCCGCGAATACAACATCCGCATCGGGCAAGTGCTGACAACGAAAGAGAACTTCCAGAGCGAGCGTTCCTATCAGAACCAGCGGGCTTGTGTGGAGGTGATGCTCGAGAACGGCGTGTTGCCAATCGTCAATGAGAACGACACGGTAAGCATCGAGGAGCTGATGTTTACGGACAACGACGAACTTTCTGGCCTCATTGCCAAGATGATAGAAGCCCAAATGCTTGTGTTGCTCACAGGCGTTGACGGCCTCTACAACGGCAATCCGTCCGAGGCCGGCAGCAAGGTGATTCGTCAAGTATGTCCAGGCGATGATGTCAGTCGTTACATTCTCCCAACCAAGAGCAACGTCGGCAGAGGAGGCATGGTGTCGAAGTTCAACACGGCCCTTTCTGTTGCCCGGGCAGGCATCCGCGTCATCATTGCCAACGGCAATCGCGACGGAATACTTCCTGCCCTTATAGAGAAGCCATCGGAAACCATTCATACAGAATTCCAACCATCGTGAAGCAACTGTTCCATAAAGCAAAGGAAGCAAGTCGGGAGCTGATGCTCTTGACGGACGAGCAACGAAACGAGGTGCTTCGTCGCATAGCCGACCGTGCAGAGGCTACCACAGAGCAATTGGTCGCTGCCAACGCCATCGACCTGCAGAAGCTTGATAAGAGTGATCCTCTGTACGACCGCCTGCTCCTTACCCCAGAACGTATTGCCGGCATTGCTGCTGACCTCCGCAATGTGGCAAGCTTGCCGTCACCTTTGGGCATTATAAGTAAGGAAAGGACACTCGCAAATGGTCTTTACCTGCGTCGTATAAGCGTTCCCTTTGGTGTGATAGGCGTCATCTTCGAGGCAAGGCCGAATGTCTGCTTTGACGTCTTTTCGCTTTGCTTCAAGAGCGGCAATGCCTGTCTTCTTAAAGGCAGCCATAGTGCAGAGGAAAGCAATCGTGCAATCGTTGCTCTTGTCCACGATGTGCTTCGCGAGGCAGGCATCAACCCTGATGTGTTGGCTTTGCTGCCCCCTACTCACGAAGCTACGGCGGAGTTGCTTGGCGCCGTCGGTTATGTTGACCTTTGCATCCCTCGTGGCGGAAGGAAGCTCATCGACTTTGTTCGCGATAATGCCCGTGTGCCTGTTATCGAGACAGGAGCGGGTGTGGTACATGCCTACTTTGATAAGGACGGTGACTTGGAGAAAGGATGCCGCATCATTAGCAATGCCAAGATGCGTCGCGTCAGCGTCTGTAACGCGCTTGACTGCCTGGTCGTCCATAAAGACCGAGCCGGAGACATACCCGCCTTGCTCGCTCCGATGAAGGGGCGAGTGGAGATTGTTACGGACGAGGCGACAATGGGAACGGAATGGATGGATTATAAGATGTCGCTGAAGGTCGTTGACAGCCTTGATGAGGCTCTGGCACACATTGCCCGTTACGGCTCTGGCCACAGCGAGTGCATCATTACAGAGAACGAGCAGACGGCTGTCCGCTTCCAACAGATGGTCGATGCCGCTTGCGTCTATGTCAATGCCCCCACGAGCTTCACCGATGGCGCACAGTTTGGCTTGGGCGCAGAGATAGGCATCTCAACCCAGAAGCTTGGCCCTCGTGGCCCTATGGCCCTTGAAGAGATGACAACTTATAAATGGCTTATAAATGGAAATGGTCAAATAAGACAATAAGATATGAACGACATCAAACAAATAGCGCAACGCTTGAAGGGCTTGCGCGAGATATTCGATATTCCCGTCGAAAAGATGGCAGAGGTATGTGAGACGACCGTCGAGCATTACCGTCGCATAGAGAGCGGCGAGTGTGACCCCGGTGTCTATCGCCTCACACGCATCTCCAAGGAGTACGGCATCGCTCTCGATGTCCTCCTCTACGGTGAGGAACCGCGCATGAACGGCTACTTCGTGACACGACGCGGCCAAGGTCTTGAGGTGGACAGGCACAACGACTACAAATATAAGTCACTTGCCAGCGGCTTCAAGGGAAGGGCAATGGAACCGTTCTTCACGGAGATAGAACCATTGCCGGACGGCAAGAACCATGCGAAGAACGTTCACGACGGACAGGAGTTCATCGTCGTCATGGTGGGCGTGCTTGAGATAACCATCGACGACAAAGTGATTGTTCTCAACCCGGGCGACAGCATCTACTTCGACACGACACGCCCCCATTGTATGCGTGCCCTTGAGAACAAGACGGTGAAGTTCTTGACGGTAATAATATGAACGAAGAATTAAGAGTGGAGAAGCAAAGCTCTTCACTCTTCACTAAAAGATATGGAAAACAATCCTATACTAAAGCGCTTCCTGCGGCAGACGACGTTTGCCTCGGAGGAAGACTATGCAAAGAACCTTGAGTTCATCATCCCCAAGAACTTCAACTTTGCTTATGATGTTGTGGATGCCTGGGCAGAGGTCGCTCCCGACAAGATTTCCCTTCTATGGACAAACGATGAGGGCGGCGAGCGAAAGCTGTCCTTTGCCGACCTGAAACGCATGAGTGACCAAGCCGCTTCCTACCTTAAAAGCCTTGGCATCAATCGTGGCGACATGGTGATGCTCATTGAGAAGCGTCGCCTGGAGTGGTGGATAACGATGCTTGCCCTGCACAAGTTGGGCGCAGTGCCTATTCCTGCCACACACATGCTCACCAGCCACGACATCGTTTACCGCAACAACGCGGCTTCCGTCAAGGCAATCATCTGTGTGGGCGAGCCTTATGTCCTCGGTGAGGTACAGAAGGCGATGCCCGACAGCCCAACGGTTGACATCCTCGTCTCTATCGGCCCTGATGTTCCCGAAGGCTTCCACGATTGGCACGCAGAGATAGACAAGGCGCCTGCCTTCCGTCGTCCTCGCTTCGTCAATGCCAACGGCGACACAATGATTCTATACTTCACGTCAGGCACATCTGGTGAGCCTAAGATGGTGGCGCACGACTTCCTGTATGCCCTCGGACACCTCACGACGGGTGTCTTCTGGCATAACCTCACGCCCGACAGCATCCATCTCACCGTTGCCGACACGGGCTGGGGCAAGGCCGTTTGGGGGAAGTTCTACGGGCAGTGGTTCGCCGGAGCTTGCGTCTTTGTGTTCGACCACGAGAAGTTCACGGCAGAGAAGATATTGCGGCAGATGGAGAAGTACCACATCACGAGCTTCTGTGCGCCGCCAACCGTTTATCGTTTCCTTGTCCGCGAGGACTTCAGCCATTATGACCTTTCCGCCCTTCGCTACTGCACAACGGCAGGCGAGGCCCTCAACGCTGCCGTCTATAACCGTTTCTTTGAGCTGACAGGTATTCGTCTGATGGAAGGCTTCGGGCAGACAGAGACGACGTTGACGCTTGGCACATTCCCTTGGATGAAGCCAAAGCCGGGAAGCATGGGCAAACCTAACGCACAATACGAGATTGCCTTGCTCCGTCCCGACCTCACGCCTTGCGAGGACGGCGAGAAGGGCGAGATTGCTGTCCGCCTGAACGAAGGGCACAAGGCAATCGGCCTTTTCAAGGAATACTATCGCGACAGCAACATCACCTACGAAGCTTGCCACGACGGCTATTACTTCACGGGCGACATGGCTTGGCGCGACAAGGATGGCTACTATTGGTTCGAAGGGCGTGCGGACGATGTCATCAAGAGCAGCGGCTACCGCATCGGCCCCTTTGAGGTAGAGAGTGCTTTGATGACGCACCCTGCTGTCGTGGAGTGCGCTATTACCGGCGTGCCTGACGATACACGAGGCATGGTGGTGAAGGCCACTGTGGTGCTTGGCAAGGAATGGAAAGACAAAGCCTGCGACGCTCTCATCGAGGAACTTCAGGCACACGTCAAGCATGTGACGGCTCCCTACAAGTATCCTCGCATCATAGAGTTTGTTGACGAGTTGCCCAAAACCATTAGCGGCAAGATACGCCGTGTGGAGATAAGAGAGAAAGACACAAAGAATTCATAATACATAATACATAATATAAGATGCGTAGTTTTCTAAACGTACAGGATTTGGGTGACCTCAGACAGGCATTGGCTGAGGCCCAAGAGATAAAGGCCGACCGCTTTAAGTACGACACCTTGGGCAAGAACAAGACCTTGCTCATGGTGTTCTTCAACAACAGCTTGCGTACTCGCCTCAGCACACAGAAAGCCGCCATGAACCTCGGGATGAACGTCATCGTGCTTGATGTGAATGCAGGTGCTTGGAAGCTTGAAACGGAGCGTGGTGTCATCATGGACGGCGACAAGAGCGAACACTTGCTTGAGGCCATTCCCGTCATGGGCTGCTATTGCGATGTCATCGGCATCCGTTCCTTCGCTGGCCTTACCGACAGAGAGTATGACTATGCAGAGACCGTCTTTCATCAATTCGAGCAATACAGCGGCAAGCCTGTCTTCGCGATGGAGACGGCGACGGTACACCCCTTACAGGCCTTTGCCGACTTGATAACTATCTCAGAGTATTCCGATTACCCTGATTATTCAGATAAAGCCAAGCGTCCCAAGGTTGTGCTGACGTGGGCGCCTCATCCCCGTGCCTTGCCACAAGCCGTTCCCAATAGCTTCGCCCAATGGATGCTGGCTGCTGACGTCGATTTCGTTATCACGCATCCCGAGGGCTATGAACTTGACCCGAAGTTCGTGGCGGGTGCTCGTGTGGAGTACAATCAGAAGAAAGCCTTTGAGGGTGCCGATTTCATCTACGCAAAGAACTGGAGCTGCCCAGGCGTAACGAAGCGTGAGGATTATGGCAAAGTGCTTTCAAAGGACATGAGCTGGACGGTCGATGCAGAGCACATGAGCTGGACGAACAACGCCCACTTCATGCATTGCCTGCCGGTACGCCGTGGCATGATTGTCACCGACGACGTCATAGAGGCTCCCACGTCCCTCGTCATCCCAGAAGCAGCAAACAGGGAAATCTCTGCCACCGTTGTCCTAAAGAGAATTTTACAGCGTTTGTAGAAAAAAGTTACCAAATGTTTTTGCGCATTGGAATAATATATGTATCTTTGCAGCACAGATATTAAATTTTTGTGATCATGAAGAAACTCATCCTTTCACTGCTGACACTTTTTGCAGCAGCAACGACATGGGCAGACGCTTTACTGATTGTTCACCAGAAGTCAGGTGGCACAGTAGAGTTCGCCTTCTGTGAGAAACCCGTTGTGACCTACGACAACGAAGGTTACCTCGTCATTTCTACTCAAGACCGGGCTGTACGGTTCCCAATGTCTAACCTTCAGAAGTTCACCTTCGGCGAAATTGAGGATGACCAGATTACCCGCATCACGGCCCCGGTTAGCGTTGCTCCGCAAGCCACTTACATCTACAGCATAGATGGTAAGCTCATGCGCACCATGCAGCCAAGCGAGGATGGCACAACGCCTGCCGATATCAATGGTCTGCCTGCTGGCACATACGTTATTAAGAACGGTAAGACAACCTATAAAGTTCTGAAGAAGTAATTCTTGATGCATCGTCTCATTGACATCATACATGGCCGCTACAGTTGTCGCTCCTATCTCGACAAGTCTGTAGAGGAAGAGAAAGTTATGTACCTCAAAGAGTGTATGCGACTTGCTCCGTCGGCAGTGAACAGACAGCCGTGGAAGTTCCGCATCGTCCGCAGCCAGGAAGGCAGGGAGAAACTTCAGACGTGCTATTCACGTCCGTGGTTTAACGAAGCGCCGCTCTACATCCTTGCCTCTGTCTTGCACGAAGAGGAATGGGTGCGAGCTGACGGCAAGCCTCACGGCAACATCGATGTCGCCATTGCTGTGGAGCATCTTTGCCTTGCCGCCACGGAGCAGGGGCTTGGTTCGTGCTGGGTATGTAACTTCGACGCCCAGCGTTGCCACGACCTCTTTAAGATGCCAGAGACAGAGGAACCCGTCGTCATCATCCCAATAGGCTATCCCGCCACAGGACTGACACCAAGAATACGCAAGGCACCAGACGAACTGTTTTTTGAGGAATAGGAAAGTACTGCTGTGTGTGAGGACATTCCCCATATACGGTAAGGATTATAGAAGCGGCAGGCTTGCACGTTGCAAGCCTGCCGCTTCTATGAGTTTGCGTGTGAAGTCGGGAGAAAAACCATGCCACGACAGATGACAAACTACTGTTTCTGCATGAGAGGGTATGGGAGAGCAATGCTATTGTTCTTTTCTTCTATTGTTATTATCTGTATAAGTATATACGTTATTAAATATAAATAATTTATATTTTCTTGCTCTTTGGGATATAAGGGATGCTTTTCCATCCTTCCAGGTCAGCTTCGGGGAAGAGGTCGGGATTGAAGACGGGTTCCTTCGTTCCCTTGCGGAGCTGCTCCCTGAAGTCCTTCAGGAGGCGGAAGGCATATCGGCTCAAGAGGCATACAGCTATGAGATTGAGTATGGTCATCAGCGCCATTGCGAGGTCAACGACGCTCCAGGCCTGCTGAAGCGTCATAAAACCGCCTATCAGCACAACTACGCCGCTCAACAGGCGGAACACCGTCACTGCCCAGGGCTTCCATGTGATATAACGGACGTTGGTCTCGCCGTAGAAGTAGTTGGCGATGATGGTGCTGTAGGCAAAGAGGAAGATGGCTGCCGTGAGGAACCACGCTCCGAAGCTCCCCATGTGGTGTTCCATCGCATGACGCGTGAGAATGATGCCGTCGGAGCCTTCCGAATAGAGTCCGCTGAGCAGGATGACAAAGGCTGTGCAGGTGCAGATGACGAGCGTATCGGTGAAGACGCCGAGGCTTTGCAGGAGGCCTTGCTGTACGGGATGCGGGATGGTGGCTGTAGCAGCGGCATTCGGAGCACTGCCCTCGCCTGCCTCGTTAGAGAAGAGGCCTCGCTTCACGCCCTGCATGATGGCCATGCCCACTGCGCCGCCGGCAGCTTGCTCCCAACCGAAAGCACTGCGGACGATAAGCATAAGCATGGAAGGAATCTCCGTGATGTTGGCAATGAGAATGTAGAGTGCCAAGAGTATGTACCCGAAAGCCATAACAGGAACAACCATTGCGCAGAAAATGGCTATGCGACGGATGCCTCCGAAGATGATAAGGAGCGTCATCAAAGCCAGCCCAATGGCGACGTATTGCATCGGAATGTGGAATGCCTCACCGATGGCATTGCAAAGGGTGTTGCTCTGTACAAGCTGGTTAGCCAGTCCGAAGCCGTAGATGATGAGCACGGCGAAGAGGACGCCCATCCAGGGCTGCCTCAATCCGTACTTCATGTAGTAGGCAGGTCCGCCGTAGAAGCTATCCTTGCCGTGCCGCTTGAAGAGTTGGGCAAGCGTGGCCTCCATGAAGGCTGTGGCTGCTCCGAGCAGAGCCATCACCCACATCCAGAAGACGGCCCCTGGGCCGCCCACGAAGATGGCACTTGCCACGCCTGCCAGATTGCCTGTGCCTACTCTCGAAGAAAGACTGATGGCGAAGGCTTGGAAGGAGGATACCTTTATCTTTCCGAAGCTCTCGCCGCTCTCGCCGGCAGGTTTGAACAGATTGCGGAGCATTGTCGGCAGCATGGTGAACTGCACCGCCCGCAGGTTCCAAGTGAAGTAGATGGCACAGCCCACCAGCATCGTGATGACGACGTAGGTCCATAGCCAATCGCTTAATGTATCAAAGAATGCCATAGTTCAAATGCTATAATGCGTTAAACCCAAATCGATTATCAGGCCAACACTTTGCTATTCCAATGACCGATTTGCGTTAACGTGGTCACAAAGGTAAGGAAAACAATCGTAATACCAAAGGAAAATCACGACAAATAACGATTTATGCTTCAAATTAAACTAAACGCAGGAACTACTTGCCGCGTTGACCGCATATATAAGGATAATGCCTCGAAAGTACTTCCGCTCGACAATAGAGAGAAAAACTTACGTTTTCCTTTTGTATTGTGCTCGCTTATTCGTACCTTTGCGCCCGTGTTTAAGAAACTTGCCATACTTTTGTGCCTTGTGCTTGCCGTTGCTGTGTGTGGTTTTGCCCAGCAGAACGATATGCAGGCAGGACAACTGCGTACAGCCAAAGCCGACAGCATACGGGTGACATTGCTTACTTGTTCGCCGGGGCAGGAAGTGTATCAGCTCTATGGACACACCGCTATCCGATGCCAAACCATCTATCCTCCTTTGGGGGGCGATATGGCCGACATCGTCTTCAACTACGGCGTGTTCGATTTGTCGAAGCCCTACTTTGCCTGGCACTTTGTACTCGGGCAGACGGATTACATGGTGCAAGCCATTCCCTGGAAGTACTTTGTGAAGGACTATGAGGAGCGAGGCTCAAGCATCACCGAGCAGGAGCTGAACCTGTCGCAAGCCGAGGCAGAGCGGCTGATGAGGAGACTCTCCGAGAACTGCCTGCCGGAGAACCGCAATTACCGATACAGCTTCCTATACAAGAACTGCACGACGATGGTTCGCGACATGGTGGAGCAAACCGTCATTGGCAGCATCCTCTATCCCGACACATTGCCCCACCAGACGGCTCGCGAGATATTGCACCGCTACACCGCCGAACATCCGTGGGCGCAGGAAGGCAACGACCTCCTGCTGGGCACAGAGGTAGATACCACGCTGTCAGTCAGAGCCGCCTTGTTCATTCCCGAGAACATGATGCAAGCCTTCGACGGAGCCATCATCTGCAACACCAAGGGCGACCAAAGGCCGCTCGTAAGAAGCAAGAAGGTGCTTCTGGAGGCAAAGCCGCAGGTCGTGGAGCCGGAGTTTCCGCTTCTCCCCTGGCAGGCAATGCTTGCTTTCGGCGGCTTGTGCCTGTTCATTATGTTGCTCGAAAGATGGAGCCGCCGCATCTTCTGGCTTTGGGATGTCGTGCTTTTGTTCCTGCAAGGCTCGGCCGGCTTGCTGCTCGCCTTCATGTTTTTCTTCTCAGAACATCCTGCCGTTGACAGCAATTGGCAGTTATGGGTGTTGAATCCCATTGCCTTCCTCGGCATTCCCCTTGTCATAAAAGCTGCCAAACGGAACAAGCGAACACTGTGGTACGCCTTCTATTTTGTCGTTTTGGCACTTTTCTTGTTATTTTCTCCGTGGATACCGCAAGTATTCGCAAAAATAACCGTACCTTTGGCATTGTGTTTGCTCACAAGGCCGATAAGTTTCTTCCTTATAAAAGGTAAAAAAGGTGAAAAGGTTAAAAAGTTAAAGGGTAAGAGAAAGTGAAAAACAAGGAACGTCTGTTGTCTGTTGTCTGTTGTCTGTTGTCCGTTATGACTCAGGCACAGAATGCGCCGCAGGTGCCTTCGCTGGTCGTACACATTGTCATCGATCAGTTGAGGAGCGACTACCTCGACGCCTTCACGCCGCTCTACGGCCAGGGAGGTTTCCAACGGCTCAAGGAGAAGGGGCGCTTCTATTCGCAGGCAGAATATCCGTTCTCTTCGCCCGACCAAGCCTCGGCCATGGCTTGTCTGATGACAGGCACGAGCCCTTACGTCAACGGCATTGTTGGCCGTCATTGGCTTGACCGCCAGACGCTTCTGCCCGTTTTTTGTGTTGACGACGAGATTTATCCCGGCATCCATACCGACGAGAAGTCGTCGCCCAAGCACTTGGCGGTTTCCACCATCGCCGACGAGCTGAAGGTTTCCTCCGAAGGGAAAAGCATTGTCTATTCCATCGCCCCGACTCGCGAGGCAGCCGTACTTGGTGCCGGACACGCGGGGAACGAGGCTTTCTGGCTTGACGACTGGACGGGCAAGTGGGCGGCAAGCTGCTATTACGACGACTATCCGAAGTGGGCGACAGAATATGATGTCCGCTCGTCGCTCGAGAGCCGCATCGGCGACATCCAGTGGAAGCCGCTCAACGACGAGGTGACGAACTTCCACTACTTCGTTGCGTCGGGCGGAGACAAAGGCAAGGCGTTCATCCACAAGTTTAACAGTAACCGCAAGTTCCGTGAGTTCAAGGCCACGGCGTGCGTCAACGACGAGGTTAATCTCTTTGCCAAGGAAGCTATCGACAAGGCAGGGCTTGGCACCGACGCAGTGACCGATATGCTGACCCTCACTTATTATGCCGGTGCATACGACCATCAGTCGGCCGTGACATACGGCATGGAGATGCAGGACACCTATGCCCGTCTCGACCGTCAGCTGGAGGACATCTTCGACTTTGTGGACGCAAAGGTCGGCATGGACAAGACGCTGTTCGTCGTCACCAGCACGGGGTACTTCGACTCCGAGGAGATGATGGACTTGAGCAAGTATCGTATTCCCACCGGCGTCTTCTCCATCACCAAGGCAAAGGCCTTGCTCAATATGTACCTCATCGCTGTCTATGGCCCCGGCGACTATGTGGAGACAGCCATCGACAACCAGATATATCTCAACCTCAAGCTCATTGAGAACCGGAGCCTCAACCTGGCCGAGGTGCTCGACCGTTGCAGCGCCTTCCTCATCCAGTTGAGCGGTGTGAAGGACGTCTATACAAGCCAGCGGCTTGCCCTCGGCGCAGGCACTCCCTTCATCAGCAAACTCCGCAATGCCTACAATCCGAAGTGCTCGGGCGACATCCTCATACAGGTCTCTCCAGGCTGGTTGCTGAAGAACGAGGACAGGCACGAACAGACGCTCAGCCGCGAGTCGTACCTCAGCTTCCCGCTCTTCTTCATGGGTGCAGGCGTTGTGCCGGAGAAGGTGCGCATCCCCGTGAGCATCGACCAGGTGGCGCCCACCATAGCACAGACACTGCGCATCCGTGCGCCCAACGCCTGTCCGCAAGCCCCGCTAAACTATTAAACATAACAAACTGGCATTTGACAATTGACAATAGGACGAGGGGCGGGTGAAAACGCAGCACGGTGTGCCGGCCAACGCAGCACGCTAAGTCTGCCAACGCGGCACGCTAAGTCTGCCATCGCGGCACGGTGCGTTTGACGGCAAGGCCCGCCT
>Ga0247610_10007111_pt1 | contig 11522 bp, 17 predicted proteins | sample 174DNAGHGhighgp2_FD_193483 | JGI IMG/M metagenome (GOLD analysis project Ga0247610, IMG submission 193483) | Sheep rumen microbial communities from Palmerston North, Manawatu-Wanganui, New Zealand - 1742 DNA GHGhigh gp2 | ecosystem: Host-associated > Mammals > Digestive system > Stomach > Rumen...
ACTCTCCTTCTAAGGGTGTTCATCTTCTTCTTGATTCTGGACTTCTTGAGAAGTTTCTTCCTGAAGTAAGTAAGTTGAATACTGATGGAAGGACTGAGAAGATTACTCATGGACATAAGAATATCTTTGATCATACTCTTGAAGTTCTTTCAAATGTAGCCGCAAAGACTACTGATCCTTGGATTAGACTTGCTGCTCTTCTTCATGACATCGGTAAGATTCCTACAAGAAAGTATATTCCTGGTACTGGTTATACTTTTATGGGTCATGAGACTGTTGGAGCAAACATGGTTGATGTTATTTTCCGCAGATTGAAGCTTCCGCTTGATGAACATCTTACTCTTGTTCATAATCTTGTAAAGCTTCATATGCGTCCTCAATCTATTGCCTCCGAAGGAGTTACCGATTCAGGTGTTCGTAGGCTTGTCTTTGATGCCGATGGACATATTGATGAACTTCTTATCCTTGCCGAAAGTGATATTACTACTGGTAAACTTGCAAAGAAAGAGAAGTTTATTGCTCAGTATGAAGAGCTGAAGAAAAGAATTGAAGAGCTTAAGCAAGCTGACTTTGTTCGTACTTTCCAGCCTTGTGTATCAGGTAATGATATTATGGAAAGATATGGACTTACTCCTTGTAAGAAGGTTGGTGAACTCAAGCAGATTATCAAGGATGCAGTTCTTGATGGTACAGTAGAGAACACTCCTGAGAAGCTATATGAGATTCTTGATAAGGAGATGAATAAGTAATTAAAATAAACAATTATGAATACCGCTAAGCGTCTTATTACAAAGAAATGGCTTGAGAGTCATCATTTTAAATATGATGAAAAACTAAAAGTTTGGAAGAATCATTTCGATTATCCTGATGCATATAAGACGGAATATCTTAAATATGATTATGACAATAGAGTATTGTATACACAAGGTGCATATGTAATTAGTGCTGATCCAGTTTGTAAAATGGATGAAGAAACTGCATATTGGTGGTTAAGAGATATTGGACATTTATTTAAGTAATGGTTAAGAAAAGATTTTTATATACATTAAAAGATAAAGATAAACATATAATTTATCAATGTTTTTATTATAAAACAGCACAAGCTGCTAAAGTTATGTATGAACAAGAATATGGTAAATTAACATTGCATAGGGTTGAATATTAGAGGAGGTTCTTTGAATTTCCTCTTTTTTATTCTATATTAATATGTAATTAAAAATCAAATATTATGGAACATAAGTTTAATATTGGAAATATTATCAAATATAAAGGTGACATTTACAAAATCACTGGTATCAGTAATTGGGGTTATGATGTAAGTGTTGTTGAATATTCTGATTCAGAAGAAATTAAAACCGGTATTGGATTCTGTATGGATTCAGAAATTAAACTTATGCCGAATTATAAACCTGGTGTAACTAAAAAAGTTTATCCAGTCTTTAGGATTGACATTTGCTTTACTGGTTATGCAATACATTATATTCTTGTTGGTGCAGCGAGTGTTGAAGATTTGATTGATCATATCCATGAATTTTTATCTGATAATGATATTGATTTTGGCTGTGGAAGTGTTGATGAACTGGTATCTGAAACTTCTAGGTTTGAAGAAGTGAAGAATATGTATACTGACAAACCTTATACTATTATTGATAGTTATGCTTATTTTGAGTAATCTTTTTATATAAATTATGGCACTGTATAAACTTGAAAATCTATTAAGAGCAACAGAATCTAAAGAATTTGATTCTGATAAACAAGCTTGGAATAGTTTAAGAAAGACTTGGAAGAAAGAAGACGGAACTATTTCAGGAGTGTTTATTACTCTTTGGAAAGAAGTTAAGCTTGTGGTTCCGCTTAATGATGAAGAAAATTATGTGGAAGAACATAATAGTTATTATGGTCCTAAGCCTTATGGTTATGGTCCAGATGATGCTAAGTTAATGAAAGTTGGAGAACCCAATATTGTTTCTATTTGGATTCCAGTATTACAAGGAATTACTGATAGAGAATATAAAGTATAAAATATGAATAAGAAACTTACAAAAGAGCTCCAGTCTTATTGTGATAGACTTAATCAATATCTTCCTTGTAAAAGTCAGGAAGATGTTGATAATCTTAATGTTATCCTTTCTGAACTTTTTGAAAAGATTAAAAGAAGTGAGCTATATTATAGTAGAAAAATTTATATTGATTCAGGATTTGATTTTGATAAATGTGCTTGGATTATTTCTCATAAAGAAGTTCAATTTATTCCGGTGAATGATATTGAAGAACATATTGGAGTAAAAGCTATTTATAATTATGAAAAAGAGTAATGTATTGAAATTAACTTTCCATACTGTAATTGATAATAATGTAGTTACACCTTTTAATCAGGTTTATTACTTAAATATCTTTTATTGGGATGTTGATGAGTATAAGCAAAAACTTAAAGAATCGCTTGAATGCGAAATACCTTGTTTTTTATTTGATTATGACTGTGTTGTTGAAATAGCAGAAGAAAATGATTATAAAGATAAGTATATTTTGAATTATCCAACTCTTAGAAAATTTTTATTGAATTATACATATTATGATGGTAAAAATCCATATGTTGATGCAAATGGTAAAGAAACACCATTAAATAAATATACTTATGAAAAATAATTATGAATAGAGAAAAGTATATTAAAAAATCTTTAAATAATGATGATATTAAAGAAAAAGAAAAATTAATAAAAGAATTATATAAATATTGGAAATCATATAAATATTGGCAAAAACGTTCTAATGGAGTTGATTATGCTACTTATCCTAATTTTATTTATATAGATTCTAAAAAATCAGAAGCATTTTATCAAGTTGAACAAATAATAGATAAATTAAATATTGATTTTTTTAAATTTGTCGATACTCAAGAAATAATATATATTTAAATAGATTATAATTATGATGACTCTTGATGAAGCTATAAAACATTGTGAAGAAAAAGCTTGTGCTAATACAGAATGCGCTATGGAACATAAACAATTAGCCGAGTGGTTAAAAGAGCTGAAAGAATATAGAAAAAAATATAATGAACAATAAAAAAGAAAAAGAGAAGTGGAAAAAACTTCTAGAACATAATCATAAAACTTGTTTGAATTGTTCTCAACTTTGGTGGGGTGAAGATGGTAATCCAAGATGTTGTTATCTTATTGGAAAAGGTAGTAGAAGTGGAGGATGTATTCATTCTATAAGTTATATTAAACAAGTTCATGAGATATGTTATGATAAATATAATGGTAAAAATATTTGGATTGATTAAATATGTTGAAAGAAGTTCCTAAAGTAGGTAAAGAATATCATTTCTTTGATGATGGAAAGATTACTCCATCAAGACATTATATAGCGGTAATTCAAGAAATCATTCCAATTGAGGAAGCTGACAAAATAATTATTTCTACTCCAAGAGACTATAATGAAGAAATTAATCAAAATGTATTTATTGATATGTCTCTTCTGGATATATGGATAGATGAAAAACTTTCTTGTGATTGGATATACTCTCCAGTTACTGATTATATAGTTAAGGCTAATATTCCAGAATATGATGAAGATCCAATTTATTTTGCTAGAACAAAAGATGGTGGTTGGTTTAGTATGGATACCACAAATTGGTGGCAAGGTGGAAGACTTGATATTGATGGAAAATTATATGAATCATTACTAGAATATGAAAATCTATAAACAAAATGGAATGTATGGAGAAGGAAATGTATACCTTCTTGAAACTCTAGAAGATTGGGATGAATATGAAAAAATATGTAAAGAACAAGATCCTGATTTTCCAAAATGGAATCCTAATTTCTATGCTATTAAAGAAGAATTTAAAGAATATATATCAAGAATTTGGGAAGATAAGTCAGCGATAAGATATAAATTAAATGGTATACCTGTTTATAAAGAATATTATGTAGTTGGTGTTGAAGATAATTGTCCTTGGATGGATTGGTATTGGAAAGTACAAAATGTTGATAATCCTAATGATGTACAATTTTTACTAGTTAATTCACATGATTTACAGGAAGGAATAAAATAATATTATTAAATTTTAGTTAATGCAGTTTCTATATTAAATATATATAGAAGCTGTATTTTTCTTATATAGTATATAACAAAAATCTTAAAAAAATAAAAACGTATGAATATTTTAACAAAAGAAATTCTTAAAACTTTTTCTTATACTACAGCCAATGGTAATAGAGAAGGTTCAATGCTTGTTAAGATTAATGGCCGTGACTACGTCAAGTTTGGCACATTCCAAGCTGTCACGTTAGTTGGAGACTTGTGCGAAGTTTACGATGCCGATGTTAAACGTTCTAAAACCGTGCTCTTTGTTGGTGTATCAAGGCAGCACCCACGTGACATAAAGATTGATAAGGAACTCGCTTATGAGACCGCACATCTTAATGCACTACTTAATCCTCAAATGGTAATTGAAGTTGGTGAGTGCTTTACTCAGTATAACTTTAGAGAATTTGCCAAGAATTATGTTGATACTCTTAAACTTCAGTTTGTAAAAACCGTTCAAGAAATTGATGAAGATGATTTAATGTCTGCTATTGAAGATATTGAATTTGAAGAATCACTTGATGAGGATGATACAAAAATATCTGAAGAATAATAATGGGTGATGATTTAATTCAAAAATTTGGATATTCTGAAATGTATGAATGGGAGCAAGTCCCAGATAATCAAACAAGATTAGGTCGATTTGTCACTTTTTCAAAAAATGATCCATCAAAAATAGTAAAGACAAATAAAAATGATCAGTATATTATTGGAGTAACTACAGTAAATTCTGTAATGGATTCTGATAATCCTGATGAATGGAAATATAAAAATATCTGTAATGAATATGGTGATTTATATCTCCAGAAAGAAAAACTTGCTGTTGGAGAAAAAGTATATGACCAGTTGAATGAAATAAATTATATCAGAACTAGGCCTTGGGAACACTTTATTACGATAGATAATAAATATTATAATAAAGATGTTAAATATGTAAAAAGAACAAATCGTCCAGAATGGATACGTGTAACTCTTCTTGGTAAAACAATTGTATATGATGGTGGAAAATGTACTGTTGGAGAATATTGTACACCATATACGGGTAAGATTAAAGAAGATTTTGGTATTGCGGTTCCAGCAGATGATAAATCAAAGAATAAATATTATGTTCTTGAAAGACTTAGTGAGAATACAATTTTAATTCTTTTCAAATAAATTTATAGAATAGTATTATGGCAAAGAAAAATGAAACTAAAAAATTAGATATTATCTCAGTCATTACTACATTCTATAATGCTGAGAAGTTTATATTCAATACACTTAATTCTATCAATCAACAGATTATTGATGGATTTGATTTTGAATATGTAATTGTTGACGATAAATCACAGGATTCTTCAAGACAAATAGTTGAGGATTTCATCAAAAACAATGTTCCAGAAGATAAAAAATCAAAATGGAAGATTTATGAACCAGAAGTAAATCTTGGTTGTGGTGGAGCTAGAAAATTTGGTATTGACCATGCTATTGGAGATTTCTTCATGTTCCTTGATGCTGATGATTATTATATGCATACAAATTTTATGTTGAATGCTTATAATACAATTATTTCTGAAAATGCAGATGTTGTTGAATATGGTGTTATGTTCAATCAACCAAATGGACAACAAATAAATAATACTGCTCCACAAAAGTATATTATTGAAAATAATCCTTCTGTTGCTGAAATTGCATTATTCAAAGATAATTTAATTAAATTCAATGTATGGAGTAAAATCTATAGAAGATGGGTTGTTGAATCTTATCCTTATAGTGAAGTAAGAACTTATGAAGATGTAAGAACAATTCCTGTTTGGATCAGTAATGCTCATAAGATTGTAATTATGCCAACTACAGAGATTAATTATCGTGCTGCAAGTGGAAGTATAATTAGAACAGATATGGTTCAGACAAGACTTGGAACAATTACAGCAATAACTGAACTATTTCCAAGATTTAAAGATGATTATAATGTTCTTAAAGCTATGTATGGAAGAGCAATGGTAGATCTTGAAGCATTACTTCATAATCATTCTTCAAAGGATCCTGGATTTAATGAGATGAGTAGATTAAATACAATTATGCTTTCATATCTTTATCCTAACAACTATAAAGAAATGACATATAATATTGATTTAGAAGAAAATAAAAATATTCAAGAAGAAAATGAATCTAAATAGTGCTCTTTTAAAATATCATATTATTAATTCATTAATTTTTGTTGATGGTGATTATTCAGTTAGTAGAGAATTGAAAGTTAAACTTATAAGATATAAGTTCAATTTTAAGAAATTTTTTGATGAATTTAATGAAATACAATCAAAATATGCTGAAGAAGTAAAAACCGATGAATATACTGAACTTATTTCAATTCCACTTAAAGATAGAACAAAAAAACAAGCTGATAGACTTGATAAACTTGTACAAGAAATAAATTCAGAATATAATTCATTAATAAATCAAAAATTATCTGAAGAAGTCAATACAGATTGGTATACTCCATTAAATGAATCTGAATTTGATGAATTATTAAATGTAAATGTTGAACATAATGTAAATATAAATGGAACCGAAATAAATGGAACTGATTTTATTACATTAATTCACGATAACTTATTATAAAAAAGAAGAGGTTTTGTTAAACCTCTTCTTTTTTGTTTAAAGATTTATATAATTATATATAATGTATGTTGGTCAGTACCAGCACTGCTACCAACAGTAATTTGATCTATATAATCTGTTCCAGAACTATGTGTAACAACATTACCAGTACATGCATTTTGATGTCTAGCTGCACTTTCTCTTACAAAACGAGCTTGTCCAGTTGGAGTAATATACCATGTTGGTCCAATATCATCTGAAATTAATTCTTCAAGTGTTCCATCAGTTGAGTCAAGACCAAATATATGAGAATTAGTATATATTGAACTATCGGTTTGAGATATATTACTTCCACTTGTAAATTTAAATCCAGTAGCACCACTATCATGTTTTAATGTTAAATAATATGATGATATTGAACTAAAATATGAACTACCTGTATCATTTTTTATTTCCCAAGAATGATATGGATATTCATTTAAATCTCCTGCAACACTATAATATCCCCATAAATAACCATGGAAAAATGCCATACTTTTATTAATTCTATTAATAATATTTCCTCCATTATTATTAGAACCAGTACCAGAATAAGAACTATCTATTGTAATATTAAATCCATTAATTGTTGTATTTTTATTATAGTAACTATATCCAATGTTTGTTGCAATCAATCCATATGCATATAAATTTCCATCAGATAATATATTTAAATAATCATTTCCATATATAGTACCTGTATTAGCATTTTCAAATTTAAAATATGCTCCTGTTGTACCAAATGTTAATTTATTTTCACTAGGATTAAATAATAATGAAGAATTACCAATATATGCTTTAGATAAATTTCCAGAAGTTTGATCTGTAAATAAAAGATTATAAGATTGATTAGTATTTTTAGTTTCTATTGTTGGATATACAGTTGTTAATGATGGTAATTTCACCGAATTTACACTAATACCGGTAACATGTCCTTTAACATCTCTTGATAATGTTATACCAGAAACAAGATTTGTTGTACCAAAAGTTCCAGTAGTACCATTAGCTGCATTTGATACCAGTGCAGCTTCTGCATTAGCTGTTGGAGTATAATGTGTTGTAGATATTGATACATTTGTATTAGTTACAGTTCCTGAACCAGTTATATCACCAGTTAATGAAATTGCATGTGCAAAATATGATGAATCTTTACCATCAATAGTATCTGCATTTGAAGCAAATGGAACTGTTATATATCCACTATTCTTATTACCAGCTGTAATACTTATTTTATTAACATTTGTCCGGGTACCAATATTTATACTTGGATCATCTTTAAGAGTAGTAGCTGTAATTGTATTTGTTGCAAATGGAACTATAAATTCAGCACTAGTTTTACCACCAGCAGTAACTGTTATTTTATTTGCATCAGATGTACTAGCTTGTAATGATGGGTTATTTACTAAATTAGTAGCATTTGTTGCATTAGTAGAATTAGTTGCAAATGGAACTGTTATATATGTACTATTCTTATTACCAGCGGTAATACTTATTTTATTAGCATTGGTACTAGTACCAATATTTATACTTGGATTATCTTTAAGATTAGTAGCTGTTGTTGCATTTTCAGCATTAGTTGCATTTGTTGCATTAGTTGCATTAGTAGCATTTGTTGCATTTGTAGAATTAGTTGCAAATGGAACTGTTATATATGTACTATTCTTATTACCGGCTGTAATACTTATTTTATTAGCATTATCTCCAGAACCAATATTTATACTTGGATTATCTTTAAGATTAGTAGCCGTTGTTGCATTAGTAGCATTGGTAGCATTAGTAGCATTAGTAGAATTGGTTGCAAATGGAACCGTAAATTCACCACTGGTTTTACCACCGGCAGTAACTGTTATTTTATTTGTATTAGATGTACCAGCTTGTAATGATGGATTATTTACTAAATTAGTAGCATTGGTTGCATTAGTAGAATTGGTTGCAAATGGAACGGTAAATTCACCACTAGTTTTACCACCAGCAGTAACTGTTATTTTATTTGTATTAGATGTACCAGCTTGTAATGATGGATTATTTACTAAATTAGTAGCATTGGTTGCATTAGTAGAATTAGTTGCAAAAGGAACCGTAAATTCAGTACTAGTTTTACCACCAGCTGTAACTGTTATTTTATTTGTATCAGATGTACCAGCTTGTAATGATGGATTATTTTTTAAATTTGTAGCAGTTGTGGCATTAGTAGAATTAGTTGCAAAAGGAACTGTAAATTCAGTACTAGTTTTACCACCAGCTGTAACTGTTATTTTATTTGTATCAGATGTACCAGCCTGTAATGATGGATTATTTTTTAAATTTGTAGCGGTGGTTGCACTTGTTGCATTACCATTTAAATCACCAGTCACATTACCAGTAATATTTGCTTTAATGGTTGTTGGTAATTTTAAAGTTGCATTACCACTTCCATCAACAGATACTGCATCGCTAGTATTGGTTCCATCAGATATATAAATATTTCTTGCACTACCCCATTTTGAAGTTGTTATTGCACTACTTCCATCAAATGATGTACCATTAATATTTACCGCACTTTTTAATTTACCTGTTGTACTAGAATATGTTACTGTAATTTCAGAACTAGATACTGATCCAACACTGATTTTTACTTTGTCTCCATTATTAGAAATAGTAGGATTAATATCTTTTGAACTATATGATAATGTTAATCCATCATTTGAAGATCCTAAATGTACATCATATATAAATGAGCTTGTTGATGTAGTACCAGAATTTGATATATTTTTTGAAACTGAATAACCATATTCTTCACCTTGAGCCCATATAGAGTGTCTTTTATTATCAAAAATTAATGAATTAAATGCATCAGTAGATTTTAAACTTTTTATTTTATTATAAGAAGTTGTATATGAACCATCTCCTGTATAACTATTAAAAATATTACTTGCCATAAATTACTATATTAATTATATAAATCCTTTTATAGATAAAAATAATTTTTTATGTGAAATATTATAAAAAATATCTATATTAAAATATAAAATAATCAATTCTATTAAATGAAAATTTTAAACGAATTTGGTATTACTCCAACAAGAAATCATACCGCTGCTGGTTATGATTTTTATATTCCAAATATTAAAACTTCCGTAGAAGATTCAACATTTATTCTTGAAGCATTTTCTAAATCTTATAAAAAGAGTATTGATGAATTAAAGACCTTAATTGATGAACTTTATCTTCAGATTTCATCTGTTAAAGGTGAAGAATTTATTGAAGGAAATGAAATGAATGTACTTCTTCTTTATCTTTCTCTTGATTCGGCATCAATTAGAGCATCAGAAGATCCTATTGAGTTTTTTGTAGATAGATATCTTATCTTTGATGTAAATAAGAATCCAGGTATTAGACCTATAACTCTTGATCAAATATTTTTCAATTCTGGTATTCATACCGCTCTTGATCCTGATACCGCTGGTATTTTCTTTAATAAGAGTGGTAAAGGTGTTAAAGGATGGGATGTTAGAGCTTGTGTTGTAGATGAAGATTATACTGGTTTTGTACATCTTTCACTTCAATATTCTAAGATGGCCGATGAAGATGGTATTATTTATTGTGGTGATAAGATTACACAAATGGTTGTACTTCATGTAGCAGATAAGACTCCTGCTGAAGAACTTACTAAAGAAGAATATGAAAAAATTATGAGTAATTCAAAAAGAGGTTCTGATGGTTTTGGAAGTAGTGATGTAAAGCATTAATATTATCAATTAAATTAATTATAAGACCGATAATTTTATCGGTCTTTTTTATTTTTATATATAATATATGATAATATTTAATGGCTGAAAATAAAAATACACGTAAACCATTCGGTACTATAAAAGTAAGAATTCAACTTCCTTCAAATGATACTGAAAGAAATATTGTAGGTGGTGTTAGTGCTGATATCGAAAATTTAAATAAAGATATTTCAGCTGGATTATTATCTATTGTTACTGGTAATGTAAAAGATATTGGTGCTTTAGGAAAATTAAAAGATAAATTATCTTCTAATATAACTATTTATGATTATATAGAAGATATTTCTTCATTGACTCAAAAAATATCTAATTCTCTTTCCATTATTGAATCCAATCTTAGTGAAAAGGGAATTCTTGGAGATATAAGAGAAATTCTTCTTGATTCATATATAAATAATCAAAAAGCAGGATCAATTAATGATATAAGATTAATTCTTGATACTTCAAATGCAGGTAATATTTCTGATGTATTATCTTCAATACAAAATTTTATATCTGATTCAAAAGATATAAATAATATAGAAGGAATTAATTATTTAGAAGAATTATTTATTAAATTAAATTCACTTACAAAAGATGATGGTATTATAAGTACTGCGATAGAAAATACCAATAAAATACCTAGTCTTTCAAAAAGTGCAAATAAGAATATTCATTCTCTTTCAGCATTATTTAATGCATTAAATAGTATTATATCTATAAATCCAGATGAATTAAATAATAATATTGAAAGATTAAGTGATATATTTAAAGAAATTGAAAAAGTACTTATTGAAATTTCTAATATTGATATTAATGATAAAGTTACTTTCATTAAAGAAGAATTAGAAGAAATAAGAAACTTATACTCTGTTGATGTTGCAAGTACAGCTGAAATAATAAATAAACATCAACAATCTCTTGATGTAATAAAAAATGGAACTGATAAAGCTGTTGATGTTGCAACTTCAGCAAAGAATATTGATGTAGATGATATTAAAGAATCTAATCAAAATGCCGCTGAAATTATTAGAGCAATATCATCTCTTGGACTTGTAATGA
>Ga0247610_10007112_pt1 | contig 11521 bp, 7 predicted proteins | sample 174DNAGHGhighgp2_FD_193483 | JGI IMG/M metagenome (GOLD analysis project Ga0247610, IMG submission 193483) | Sheep rumen microbial communities from Palmerston North, Manawatu-Wanganui, New Zealand - 1742 DNA GHGhigh gp2 | ecosystem: Host-associated > Mammals > Digestive system > Stomach > Rumen ...
GCGCATCCTCCAGTTCACCCTTAAGAGCCTCACTGAAGTTGGGATAAAGGGCATATTCAGTCTCATAATTAGGCTCATAAGTATAGAGAATGGTGCTGGCGCGATCGGCTTGCGATGCGAGCACACGGTCAAGGCTTTCGCCTGCCTCGTCCAATTCCCCGTAATAGAACACCTTGATGTTGCCGAAGCCAAGCCAATCGGGCTGCTGTCCGCTTCCTGGCTGACGGATGCCGATGGTCAGGGTGCCGTCGGTGACATAGCAAAGCACGCTGTTGGGATAACGACCTGCCTGGAAGGCATTGGCACAGCTGACAACGCCTTGCATGGTGTAGCCAATCACCTCGTCGTCTTCCTCAATGGGGAAGTCGGCAATAGAACCAGTGATGTTGCAGTTCACTCCGTCGATGGCATCTTCCACATCAATCATGCCCTCGATGTTTGTCTGGAAGAAGTTATGAATGTTGTTGGTGTAGAGCGTGGCGGCATAGTTGACGTTGTAGAAGTCGTTGTAAGGATAAGGACGATAAGCGCCGTTTACCTGCAATTCATAGATACCGTTCTGAAGTCCCGTTAACGTCTGATACATATCCATCGTGTCGTTGAAGCATTCTGCGCCGACAATGGGGCTTGTCGCCGAAGTGCCTGTGCCGGTACCGGGCTTGCCTTCCCATCCGTTGAACTCGTCTCGCAGGTCAGCATTGGTGAAGAGCATGGTTATCTCTGTTCCTGCCACAGTGGTGGCAGCGATGGCTTCGGTCAGCTTCGTATCGATAAGCGCTGTCTCTGCCTTGATTTCCTCTTCGCTGAGTTCAAGCTTGTCAAGGATGTATTTGGCAGAACCGTGAGGAAAGTCATCTGTCGGCTCGTTATACTCAGTTAGGTATGACCTCAAGAGCCTGGCCTTTGCATTATCTATTTTAGGATTGTCATTCAGGAACTCCTCTGTTTCCTCCACCTTGGCGATGTATGCGGCGTAGGCCTCGGCACAGCTCTGGATGCTCTGCCGCTGGTCAGCAAGTGCATTGTAATCTGCGATGAACGTGTCAATGTCGGGAGAGCTGCTCAATGCTTCAAGGTCTTCAAGGTAAGCACTAATAAGGCTCATCTGGGCGATTGTCTCTCCGTAAAGCTCCTTCTCTTCCTCAATGAGGGTTGAGACGAAGTAACTGAAGCTTGCATCGTCCGTGACATTCATAAAGACTGTTCCGGCAGCATAGACTCTCTGGTGACTTGCATCGGGTACAGGAATCTCGTCCTCGCCAAGAGTCTGATACCAGCCGATTTCGCTTTGGTCGCCATTAAGCTTGTGGCAAAGCTCGCCACTTGCCAGTTGATCTTCCTCGATGGCCGTACCCTGCACTCTTCCCACTTCATAGAGATAGTAGCAGTTGTTCAGGGTGACTTTACCGCCGGAGTGTGTCATGGTGAAGCAACTGCTGAGGCCTGTGCCTTCGGTCAGCCGGCAGGTCGTGTAGCAGTTGTTCAGAGTTGTAAAGGAATTGCCGTCCGACCATCCCGAGAAGCTGCTGTACATCGAGCTGCCTTCGTATCCCATCTCGCCGAGTGTGGCGCAATTGTTGAAAGTCATGTTGGCATAGTTGGCCCCCACCATACCTGCATCGCCTGTCACGCCGCTGTGTATGCCGGTAATGAGGACATTTGTAACGACATTTTCTACGAGCACAGTGCCGTTTGCAACGCCTATGAGTGCTCCGTAGTGGATGTTGGTTGGGAATGCCTCGCCTTCCACGCGAAGATTGCGGATAGTGGCATTCTTGACGGAACGGAAGAGGCCGCGCCACTTGTCGGGAACTTCGTCATAACTATATGTAATGGTATGTCCGCCGCCGTCGAAGATGCCGATGAACGGATAGTCCTCCGTAGCAATCATCAACTCGGGATGGTTGCTGGCGCTCAAGTTGATGTCGTCCGTAAGGAGCACTTTCAAATCTGTCTCGCCGTGCTCTATCCTCAAGGCAAGCCAAGCAAGCTGTTCAGGAGTACCGATGAGATAGAAGCCGTCCTCGTCCTTCTGTACGGCATTGGGGTCGGGAGTGCCACAGACGATGCAAGTGCCGTCGATGCCGAACTGGTGGTCGGGGATGATGGGATAGCTCTCGGCATTGCTGTAGTCAAGGGGGTTATCTTCCAGTTCCTTGCCGTCGCATCGGAGTGTGCCAGTGGCATAGACACGCAGGCTTCCTGTGCCTGGCACGGGAGTGAGGTCTTGGCCGATGGTTTGTGTCCAGAAGATTTCGCTTTGGTCGCCGTTAAGCTTGTAGCAGAGCGAGCCGCTTGCAATCTGCTCCTCTGTAACGGGCGAGCCCTGCAACACACCTACAGGGTTGAGGTAGTAGCAGTTGTTGAGCTGGCAAGTGCCGCGACAGAAGGTGTAGCAGTAGTCGGTGCCTGTGCCTTCGGAGAGGATGCAAGTGGTGAAGCAATTGTTCAGTACGGACGTGCCGTTGCCTGCGTATGCCACAAAGCCGCAGTACATGGAGCTGCCCTCGTTGCCCATCTCGCCGAGTGTGGCGCAGTTGTTGAATGTGATCGGGCCTTCCAGGCGTCCCACCATGCCGCCGTCGCCCGTCACGCCGCTGCGGACACCGATGATATCGACATCGGTCACGACATTCTCGACGAGCACTTCGCCGCTGACATAGCCGGCAAGCGCACCGAAGTGGATGCTGGTCACCACAGCGTCACCCTTAACAAAGAGGTTGCGGATGGTGGCTCCGTCGATGTAGCGGAAGAGGCCGCAATAGTCTTCGCCCACCTCGTAGCTGTAGGTCACAGTGTGGAATCCGCCGTCGAAGGTGCCGGCATACCGTGCTCCCGAATTGCCTATCATCAGGCTCGGGGTTTCGCTCTCGGTCAGGTCGATGTCGGCTGTCAGGAGCACATCAAGGTTGGTGTTCCCGTCTTCAATAGCCTCCACGAGGTTGGCCAAATCTTCGGCAGTGCCAATCTGGCACACGCCGTCCTGAATCGTTAGGCGACTCAAGGCACTTTGTGCATTGGCGCCTTCTCCTGCCAGCAGCCATAGGAATGCGGAAAGGAGTAAAGGAAGTAATTTCTTTTCCATAAGAAACAGTTGTTAGTTAATATATAAGGTTTGTCTTTTATGTTCCACTATATGCATTAACGCAGTGCAAAAATACACTTTTCTGCTGCAAAAAGCAAATAAAGCGGCTTCTTTTTTATGGCAAAACGCTTCTTTTCTCCTTTGAATTATGACTTTGGCGACGAGAGCCTTGCTTTTTTGCCCGCTTATTCGTACCTTTGCAGACGAATAACTCCCAAAACCTATACATTATATTATATGCAGCAACAGAAGATTATCATCCTTGACTTCGGTTCGCAGACGACCCAGCTCATTGCCCGCCGCCTGCGCGAGCTCGACACGTTCTGCGAGATACTGCCCTACAACAAGTTCCCCGCCGACGACCCCGATGTCATCGGTGTCATCCTTGCCGGCAGCCCGTACAGCGTCTATGACCCCGAGGCCTTCCGCGTTGACCTGAATCAGTTCCGTGGGCGTATGCCGATACTCGGCATCTGCTACGGGGCGCAGTACATGAGCCATACGCTTGGCGGCAAGGTGGAGCCTGCGGGCAGCCGCGAGTACGGCCGTGCCAACCTCTCGGCCATTGACTTCAAAGACCCGCTCTTCAAGGGCTTCGACGAGAACAGCCAGGTATGGATGAGCCACGGCGATACCATCACGGCTCTGCCCAAGGGCTTCCATGCCATCGCAAGCACCGAGAAGGTGACGTTTGCCGCGTATGCCGCTGATGACGAGCGCATCTGGGGCGTGCAGTTCCATCCCGAAGTGTTCCATACCTTGCAGGGGACACTGCTCCTGAAGAACTTCGCAGTTGACATCTGCGGCAGCCGCCAGGACTGGTCGGCCGCAAACTTCGTGGAGACGACCGTCGCCGAGCTGAAGGAGCAGATTGGCGACGACCGTGTCATCCTCGGCCTCTCGGGAGGCGTTGACAGCAGCGTGGCTGCCGTCCTGCTCAACCGCGCCATCGGAGACCGCCTGACGTGTATCTTCGTGGACCACGGCATGTTGCGCAAGAACGAGTTCCAAAACGTGATGAAGGATTATGAGTGCCTGGGCCTGAACGTCATCGGCGTGGATGCCAGCGCTCGGTTCTTCGCCGACCTCGACGGTGTGACCGAACCCGAGAAGAAGCGCAAGATCATCGGCCGCGACTTCATCGAGGTGTTCAATGAAGAAGTAAGGACCCTCTCTAACTCCCCCTTAAAGGGGGAGAACAAAGACTCCCTCCCTTTAAGGGAGGGCAGGGGTGGGTCTGGGTCTTTCCGCTGGCTTGCCCAGGGTACCATCTATCCCGACCGCATCGAGAGCCTGAACATCACCGGAAAGGTCATCAAGAGCCATCATAACGTAGGCGGTCTGCCCGAGGAGATGCACCTCAAGCTGTGCGAGCCGCTGAAGTGGCTGTTCAAGGACGAAGTGCGTCGCGTGGGCCGTCAGCTGGGCATTCCCGAACACCTCATCGGCCGCCATCCCTTCCCCGGGCCGGGCCTGGCCGTCCGCATCCTCGGAGCCATCACCCCCGAGAAGGTGCGCATCCTGCAGGAGGCCGACGACATCTTCATCCAGGGGCTGCGCGACTGGGGGCTCTACGACCAGATATGGCAGGCAGGAGCCATCCTGCTCTCCGACGTCCGCAGCGTCGGCGTGATGGGCGACGAGCGCACCTACGAGAATCCCGTCGCCCTGCGGGCAGTGACGAGCACCGACGCGATGACAGCCGACTGGGCGCACCTGCCCTACGACTTCATGGCGAAAGTCTCTAACGACATCATCAACAAGGTGAAGGGCGTGAACCGCGTCTGCTACGACATCTCGTCGAAACCGCCTTCGACCATCGAGTGGGAATAAGACACTCTGTGCCGAGAGAAAAAACACACCGTGGTGCGATGGCAAACGCACCGTGCCGCGATGACAAACACACCGTGCTGCGATGACCGTCGCGGCACGGTGCGTTTTCGGAGGCAGCAGGCAGGACAGATGACAAGAACCTACAAAAGGCGTTAAAAATACTAAAAGTATTTGGTAATCACGAAGAATTGTCGTACCTTTGCAGCCGGAAACGTAGAAAACGCCTTTTCCCTTCGGGATAGGACGAGACAAGACACACAATGGAAAGAACCCTGGTGCTGCTCAAACCGAGCACTGTGATGAGAGGCCTCATAGGCGAAGTCACAAGCCGATTCGAGAAGAAAGGACTGCGAATCGTCGGCATGAAGATGATGCAACTCAACGATGAAATTCTCAACGAACACTACGCCCACCTGGTGGGCAAGCCTTTCTTCCCCGCACTCAAGGCATCCATGATGCGCACGCCGGTCATTGCCATGTGCCTGGAAGGGACAGACGCCATCGAAGTGGTGCGCTTCATCACAGGCTACACCAACGGCCGCAAGGCAGAACCCGGAACCATACGCGGCGACTACTGCATGAGCAACCAGCAGAACATCGTACACGCCTCCGACTCGCCCACATCGGCTGCCATCGAGCTGAAACGCTTCTTCAAGCCTGAAGAACTCTACGACCTGGGCGACCTCAACATGGACAGGCTCTACGCCCTGGACTTGTCCTGAAAGAATGAAAGAATGAAAGAATGAAAAAATAAAACGTTATCACGTCATAACAAAATAACGTCATAACGAAAAAACACGACAATCGAATACCACCCAAACATGAAAAAGATATTCAGCACCCTTTTCCTGCTTCTTGCACCCTGTGCCGCGTCACTCACATCAGCACAAGACCGTTTGGCTGACGTCGCTCCCATCGACCGCAAGATGCGCACCATTGACAGCATCTCACTGGTCAGAATCGGCGAACAGACGTCAATAAACGACCTGCAAAACCCCGCTGCATCACTCTATCCCTCTTGGGACAACGAATATACACGCACTTACGACGTGGCGCTCCCCTCTGAATACAGGATTGACCTTCGGGAGTTCCAGATGCCTTGCGACAGCCGCATGGTGACGAGCCACTTCGGCTACCGTCCCTCCTTCCGCCGCCAGCACTACGGAACCGACATTAAGGTCTTCGTGGGAGACACCATTCGCGCTGCCTTCCCGGGCAAGGTGCGTGTCGTGAACTTCGACCGTAACGGCTACGGCAACTATGTGGTCATCCGTCACCCCAACGGGTTGGAGACAGTTTACGGCCACATGAGCAGACATCTCTGCAAGGCCAACCAAATCGTCAAGGCAGGCGACGTCATCGGCCTCGGCGGCAATACAGGACGATCCACTGGCTCACACCTCCACTTCGAGACACGCTTCCTCGGTCAGTTCATCGACCCGGAGAGACTCTTCGACTTCGAGGCACAGGACGTGAAGGGCGACTTCTACCTCTACCGCTCAAGCGGACGCGGCACCATGCTGGCCGCTAACGACAACGTCGTGGGAGGCGAAGAGGAGATGGACGAAGAGGCTGCCAACGCTGTCCAGGCAAAGCAAGCCGAAAGCCAGGCATACCAGCAGAGGAAGATTCAACAGCAGAAGGCAAAGCCGCGCACACATGTACACAAGGTTAAGTCGGGCGAGACACTTTCCTCCATCGCACGCAAGCACGGCACAACCATCGACCGCCTCTGCCGCCTGAACCGCATCAAGCGTACCACTGTCCTGCGCCCGGGACAAATCCTAAAGTACAGCTAAAAGGAAAAACCATAATTCTCAATTCATAATTCATAATTATCTCCCTCGCCCAATGCGGGGCGTAGCTTAATTATGAGTTATGAATCTATCAATTATGAATTGAATACGCTCCTCCAAAGGGAGCGTGCTTTGTATCCAGTGAATGGTGAAACCGCGACGCTCCATGCCCCGGAACCAAGTCATCTGTCGCTTGGCAAACTGATGGATGCTGGTATCCAGCTGCTTCACCATTCCTTCGTATGAAAGCCTGCCCAGACAATAAAGGGTCAGGTACTTGTATTCCAAGCCATAATAAATAAGGTCATCGGCAGGAACACGCTCCAGAAGACGCTGCACCTCGCCCACCATATCCTCGTGCTCCAAGCGATGGCGCAGACGCTCGCTAATACGCTGGCGGCGCAGGTCGCGGTCAACGCTGATGCCAATAATGAGGCTGTCTATGGCAGGGAACTCCCTCTCTAATGTTCCATGCTCGCGATAGTAAGCCTGTATCTCGATGGCACGGACGGCACGCTTCGTCGTGTCGAGGTCCGTCACGTTGTGCAACGTCTTGTAACCCTCGAGAATCGTCTTTAGCTCCTGCAGCGAACAGTCCTTCAGCTGCTCGCGAAGCGCGGGGTTCTCCGGCACGGCCTCCATCTTGTAGCCCTTCAGGACAGACTCAATGTAAAGCCCCGTGCCTCCACAAAGGATAGGCCGGCGTTGGCGGGAGAGGATGTCATCGTATGCCGCATGGAAGTCCTGCTGGAAGCGGAAAAGGTTGTACTTCTCGCCAGCCTCGCAAATGTCGATGAGGTGGAAGGGGATGGCCTTGCCGTCAACCGTATAGTCGGCAAGGTCCTTGCCCGTTCCGATGTCCATGCCACGATACACCTGACGGCTGTCCGCACTGATGATTTCCGCATCGCCGAGACGGGCGGCAAGATGAGCGGCAAGCGTCGTCTTGCCCGAAGCCGTAGGGCCGAGAATGGTTATGAGCTTTCTTTCCATACTTATGAAACACGTTTCCCCACCGCTTGCCCTTCGGCAGGCAGTGGGGAAAAACGTTGAGAGAAATACAAGCTTTGATTATTCTTGGTCGTCGCCCCAGAAGTCCCAGCTGTTATCTTCCTTCGTAAGAACCTCTCCATTGGGGTCGGCACTGCCATTCTGAATGCTGACAGCTACCATATTGCTCACTTGTGCTTCGTTGACCTGCAGTGCAGGCATCATATATGTCTTTTTCATATTACTTGAGAATCTTTTTGCCGTTGATAATGTTAATGCCTCTCTGCATCTTCTGGATGCGCTGACCTGCAAGGTTGTAAATGCCGCCCTCTGATTCTTCATTCTTCATTCTTAATTCTTCATTTATGGAGGTTGCATCGTCCTCGTTAAGGAAGAATGCCTTGACATTGGAAGCAGAAGCAGTCAGGTAGCAACGGTTAGCCTTCACAGTGGGCTGCTGATTTTTTACAACCTGATAGAAACCGACCTTGCCATCAATGTTCTGCAGGACATAGCTGCCTACAGGAGCCTTCGTGTCCTCATATACGCCAGTGAGCCAACCCGATGTGGGAGTTCCTTTAACATAGATACCACTAACGGGCAGTTCGTAGGCCCTAGGTATTTCGATAACAACAGGAGTATGGGCAGGAATAATACCATTCTCAACAGGCTCAAGAACCAGGACATTACTATTATCAACACCCGTAATGATGCTTGCTGTGACGTATGACTGATAGTCTGCAGGAATAGCAACAGTGAAAGGAGCGCAGAAGGTGCTGATGAGCGCATCACTTACCTTTAATGTTGCGTCCTTCTTATCGCCGACCTCAACCTCAACAGGAGCGCCTATGTTGATGTCCAAATGAACATAGAAGTATTCGCCCTTGATGGTTCCTTTCAGCACGACAGGAATGTCGCCAAGCGTAGGACCTATCCACTCTTCTGGTGCCACGCCTTCCTTATCGCCAGCAGTAATCTGGATGTCGCCATCATAGGAGAAGTTGCCCTGATCGTTTATCTGGAGGCCAGGAACCGTTACATTACCCACATTTGCGTATGCGCCACCAAGATCAAGGCCGAAGTTCTTCAGGCTGAAGTCGATAGTGTTGTCATTGTTGAATGTAACCTCGATGGGAGCTGCCACAGGTGCCTCGTTTGCTACAGACACATACTTGTCATAGACAACAGGTTCATCAGGATAAATAAGTTCAATGTCGTCAATATACATATGGTCACCCGTCTGACCTTGGCCAGGATCAGCATTAGTGGAGATGTTGACGAGAATGTATATTTGACCATCAGGAGTGTTGCCAGTCGCAACAAAAGGAATCGTTAGCTCTTTCCATTCACCATTGGTAGAAGGGAAATCATACTCCGCTTTGGCAATAACCAAGTTCCTGTTATCATCGCTATCGTAACTGTCTGAACTATATGTGATATAGTTGCCATTCCCATGAACAATTGCTTGGACATGTGCATTGGGATGCTGCGTATTTACAGCAGCAGGAACAAACTTTACCCAAAGCTTCATAGCAGATGGCACCTTAGAAAGTGTCTCACTCTTCTTGGGGTCAGAAGTCTTGCTATAGTTGTAGTTATTCTTGGCAGAAGCCGAAGTGGCACCTGCATTGATACAGCCTGTTGTAAGATTACCCTGAGCAACAACACCCAAAACACTACGAGACCAGATGTCGGCGCAATAGAGACCGTTGCTGCCAGGACGATTATCTTCTACCATCTGAACCTGCTGTGCGCTGGACAAGCTTGCCAAACTACCTTCAGCTGTCTCGAAGGAGTTCCAGTTGGCAGGAGCATGATTGCTTGAGGTTACATTTCTCCAGTCCTCGAAGTCGCCATTGCCAATCTGAGTAATACCAGCTGTAGTGTTGTCGATAACAGTTACGACAAACGAAATGTCCTCGAAGTCTTGTGCTGAAGCAGTAATCCTTGCAGAACCTGCACCGACAGGAGTAAGTTTGCCCTCTGCATCCACAGTTGCAACGGCTTCGTTGCTGGAAGCGTATGTAGGAGTTACTCCCTCCACACTCATACCGTCGTTTGCAGCAGGGGCATCACCTATGTTCATATAGACATGGTCCGTGGCACACATGAAAACACGGCCGGAAAATTTGGCATAATAAACTTTAGATGCGGGCGTGCTTTCCGTTGCCTTTATTGTGACTTGATACGTTGTATTCGTTGATAAAGCATTTCCTGTACAATTCTCATTATCAAACCAGCCGACAAATTCACCTTCTCCGCTGGCCTGTGCATAAAGATAATAGGTGTGCGTAGGCGCACTGCCCTGGTTGTCTGCACCGGATTCTGCAGAGGATTCTGCTGTATAATTCGGTGCATCCGCCTGGTTCTTATAACTTACATAAACCTTACCCTCGCCTACAGCCTTGGCTGTAATCTTGGAATAATAATCTTTATTGCCGGCAAATGCCGACACACTAAACATGGTGAACATCACCATCATCAGGCTAAGTAGCCTCGTAAACTTAAATTTCATAATAACCTTAATGATTTTGTTTGTTGATTTGTTTGTTGACGTATTTTATTTTGTTTGTTTTCGTAAATGCTTCCATTGTCCTATGTAATTGACGGAAAGTGCCAACACGAATACGATATGAGCAGGATCGACCAATGGGTTCTCTCTGCTCGCCAACATGGCGATACTCCAACCGAGACATATTACGCCGAAAGGCAGCAGCCACCATTTTCGCCAACGCCACAAGAGGAGCGGCATAAGGTTGAACGGTATGATGAGCCAGCTGAAGTTGGTGCAGGGGAGCGTCGAGAACACAATCAAATAGGTAAGCAGCAGACCGAAGGCTGACTGGAGAGCCAACAGCAGAAGTGACAGCGGACGCTGCATCCGGAAGCAACTTATGATGGCAAGCAATAGCAGGATGCAAGCCAGCATCACGGGCGTTAGCCAGATGCTTTCTCCGACATCGGCAGACTGACTGACCAGTGTGTTTGCATCTCCGAGGACGGGCTGCCCGCCCAACGTTGCCTTCTGCAAGACCTCTATCAGGTCGGGATAGACAACCACCTTGTCTGCAACGGCACAGGGCTGGTCGGCTTCTGTTCCTACAATGGTAAAGAGGAAGAAGCGGTTCCAGGGGAAAGCATCGATCTGATTGCGAAGTAGCGTGCGGCGTGTCTTCTTGATGAACTTCTCATCCCACTCCCCGAAGGAAATCGTGTCGGGCTGCACCGCTGTACGAATGGCACGCAGGCAGGCAAGGGCACAGCCTCGCTTGAGGTAATCGTAAGGGAGATTCATCCCTTCCTCAACCTTGCCGTCAAGGTATTGCCAAAGCTGCTTACGCTTCTCCAGGGGGATGGTGAGGACATATTCAGTAATGCCCCTGCCTTCCTTTCTATAATCTGCCAGCACGCGCTTCGTAGGCACAGCAGTCATGCCCATCTTCAGGTCACCTTTCAGGAATGTCAGCACCTTGTCCGTAACAGACTCTGACTCGTAGGTGTAAACCATATCAAGCCCATAGTGAGGGCATTGCATACGGATACTTGCATGACCTGCACAGGAATAGAGCACGTCGGAAGGTGTTATGGTCAGGATGCTGGCCGTCACGAAGTCGTCTGCCTCCGTGACGGCCAGGGAATCCTGCCTTGCCTTTTCTGTATTATCAGCCTCCTGCCCCATGCATACGGCCGGGGCAAAGAAAGCCAATAAAATGATTAGCAACTTCAGACGCATTATCCTGTGCCGACCCTTGATGCGTTTGCTTATTCGGTTTTACCTGCCATGAGGTTGAGCACCTTCACTGCGTCGGCAATATCA
>Ga0247610_10007114_pt1 | contig 11519 bp, 9 predicted proteins | sample 174DNAGHGhighgp2_FD_193483 | JGI IMG/M metagenome (GOLD analysis project Ga0247610, IMG submission 193483) | Sheep rumen microbial communities from Palmerston North, Manawatu-Wanganui, New Zealand - 1742 DNA GHGhigh gp2 | ecosystem: Host-associated > Mammals > Digestive system > Stomach > Rumen ...
ATAATGATAATGATAAACAACTAATTGATTGGCCTGATAATTCTCATAGGTTATTTGCTACAAATAATTTTTATATATGGTATGACACAGAATCCGTAAATAACATTATACAGATAATGTATTGGAGAAATCAGAATAATATAACACTGTATTGCAAAATACATTATTAATATAATATACAATGAAACCATTAAATAGGTACATAGAAGAGAAGTTAATAATAAATAAGAACTATATGCGTAATTATACTATGGTATATAATATGTTCAAGAAATTCATTACTGAATATGTTGATAACTGTCCGAAGAACAATGAATATAGTAAGACAAGTTATATGATGGTATTTAAAGGAACATTGAAGGCGTCACTTAAAAGTATTGTTACAGACTATGGAATAAAGGTGTCAGCTGTTGATAAACAAATTATTAATGAGATTGAAAAGAAGATGTTAGATCACTTTAAAACAAAAACAATATATAGGTTTCTTCATGGCACAACTCTTAATCGTGAACTTTATGAGAGGATATATAAACCTTTAAATGATATATATAGTGATTTAAAAAAGAATAATATTCAGTTTGAGCAGATATTCAATGTAAAGACTGTTGAAGGAGATTGTGTGGCTGAATATTATGATAGTAGTGACATTATTGTACTTCACATGGGAACTAAAAAATTTGCATATACATTTGTAATTTTATTATAATTTTATTATATGAAATCATTAACGCAACATATAGAAGAAAAACTAATCGTATTTCATCCACAAGTTGATGAAAAGCTAGTCGTAAATAAGAACTATAAATCTCCTTATAATATTGATGATGAGATAAAAACAATACATTGGAGTGTAGAAGGTGATGAACTGATATCTGATGAAAATACCACGTATGATAAATTATATAAGTGGGTAACAAAACTGTCTAGACAGCAGCTGTATGACTTTTCAAGATATGAAAAATATCTTGGCAAATACGCTTTAATGTTTGTATGTAAGATGAAAGACGGTCATACTGTAATAAGTATTTTCCGTCAAGGCAAACATACTACATATTCTGGAGATCATAGATTTGATGCAATAGAAATAATGACATACCGTAATCAAAGAGTCATATTTACATATTCTGAAGAAGTATTGTTTTCAAATGTGTTCTTAAAAAATTTATATGAAGGTTATTTGTTAGACAATGAGGCATTTGATTCTATTGTAGATTATTATCGTTCACAATTTTAATTTAATTTTAATGTATATAAAGTTTATAAATATTCATAAAAAATTCAAAAAAGAGCAATAATTTTATAAAAAAAATTACTGCTCCTCAAAACAAAACTATGACAAAAATATATTTATTACCTTGGGTACAAATTATCCCACTAGTCCGAAAACTACTCGGGTATTACATCTTATAATATCACCCTTCTTGTTTGTCACAAATGGCTCTTGCCCTTCTTTTACTTCAAACTCCGCAGGATATACTGTAATCTCATCACCTGGCTTGAAGTTCACAAGGTCCATCTTATCAACAGGCATAAGTCCTGTGATATACATTCCGTCAAGCTCAACAAATACTCCTGTCTTCTTACCACTATTGATGATACCTGTAACATGACCTTTAAGATGTTCGGGCTCAGACTTAAATGCTTCACTTTGTGTCAATAAATGACGATTATAAATGTCATATAAATTAATATTACCCTTAAGCTGCAATAATAACTTTCTGCTTGCTACAACTGAATTCTCAATGTATCCTTTTCGTTCAATGAATTTTTGTGGTATTGCATAAATATCTTGGTCAATCCAGCGTTCAAAGTCATTCTCTATATTCAATACTATTGAGGAACCCGGAATAAATACGTTATGTGTATAATTTTTTCCTGTAAATTCTTGTAATGTTGTAATAGGAGTATGACAAAGATATCCACCTCGAGTTAATGAATCAATATGCACCTCTATAGCGTTTTTCTTATATATTGCTTCTTCTATTGCGTTCTTCCATAACTTATACATTCCATTAATTACAGAAACAACATATTGTCCTCTATTATGCTCTCGCACCTCAAATACTAACTGATTGTTATGCGTAAGAAGATAATTGTGAACGGCATCAATACATCCACTAAAGTTTTCTTTACATATGATTTCATCTTTTACTTCAGGCATATCAAATAATATACCATGCTTATTTACTTCTTTTACAGTTGCTATATAACAACTTCCTAGTTTAATTTCTAAGACATCATCTACTTTACTTGATGTTTTAATATCATCTTCAAGTCCATAAAATTTTTTGAACGTTTCCCCAATACCCATATCACTATAGTTATTTGATATGTAACGAATACGTTCTTTTTCGTTTGCGAATGCAGCTGAATCTTTTAAATCCGCCGCAACTAATAATTTTTTTGTTTTTTTATAATTTCCCATAATGTATATTTATGATTCCTGTTAAAATGGGTTAGGAATCTGTTAATAAAAGTATATTTGTAAATTTGTAATTTTTAAACCGCTTTAACTAAATTGTCAGACTCGTCAGGCTTTTTAGGATTACCGAAGTTATCTATTGCCTTAATGCAGACACCAATCTCAGACCATTGATATTCCTGAAGTTTAGAATCTTTCATCTTTACCTGCCCATAAATGACATTTGGAACCTCCTCTAAATCAATTTTTGTTACAATAACCTGTCTACCGTCCTTTGTCATAACAGGTTTTTCGTCGTTAAGCCATTGCATATCTATATGCTGCCCACGCATCTCATTTATCTTTTCTGTATATGTTTTCATTATTTTATTATAATTATTCTATTATAATTATTCTATTATAATTATTCTATTATATATTGCTCAATAAATTTTTTTGTTTCATTGTCAATATCACATTTATTACTAATAGCCCATTTAAGATAGTTTTGGTCTATTTTGGAAATAAACTGAATTGGAATTGTACGATACTTTCCATAAGCAAAACATGGATAACTATTTCCTTCAAACAACATATCTCGTATCATTCCTGAATCTCCATAAACTTTATCAGGCTCAACTTTTTCTTTTTCGTTTTGACATTTAAATATTTCTATAGTTGCACAAATGTCTGACATACTATTATGTGCTTGCATTCCCATCTCTTCCATGGTTTTTCCTATGTATCGTTCATATGTAGCACCTAAGGAATTAGAGTTTCGCATTTTTTCAACAATGAACGAATCATAGCATTTTCGTGTAGAAAAATCAATAGACTTGTTTATCTTTTTTAATTCATAATTAAGAAAAGGTATATCAAAGCCATTTCCATTAAATGTAAGAACATCACAATCATCAAAAAATTTAATGATATCATCTGCAATATCTTTAAACGATGGTTTGTCATTTAAAAAATCTGGACGAATTCGATGTCTAAGATACGCTGGGAACGATATGATATATTTACCTATTGGCTTAATGTATGAATCATACGTATCTAATACTTCATATGTTTCAGGATTGAACTTAACCATACTAATTTGTATGATAAAGTCTTTTGTCTTATCAAGACCAGTTGTTTCTATATCAAATGCTACAATATTCTTCATGATTATTATAAATTATAATTAATAATTAATAATTTCCGAGTTTCTTAGCATGATCCCAACACTTATTAGCAGCAGTCCAATTATTGTCAATTGCTCTGGTTATTTCGCTGAATGATTTGTCTATTTCCATCTGCAATAAATCATAAAACTTACAGGTCTTCTCAAAGGCTTTTGCCTGTGCACGTGTTAAAGAAATGTTATTTCCTGTCTTTTCATCAAATTCGTCTTTCTCAATATCACATGATGCTGTTCCAATCACTGAAAAACCAAAGGACGTAGGATAATTAGTTTTCTTATCAACTTTACAATATACTGAATCAAGCTGTTTTGCAACTTTATTCAATATATCAGCATTGATTTTAAAGCCCATAATCGGCCAACGATTAACATCAATTTCATATGTTAATGTACATATTGTCTGGTTCTCTCCTTTGTAATACTTTATTTTTACATACTTTACATTTGTTTTGTTTCTCATAATGTTATTTTTTTATACGTAATATATATTCTGTAGTTACGAATCATCTATTATATTTTTAATATATAAAATTATTTATAAAATTTTTAAGGATTTTTTGATTTTTATATAGATTTTTATGTGATTTTTATGTGATTAAATTTAATACTAAATTAAGAGAGGATAATAATTCTCTCTTTTATTATTAATAAGAAAATATTTTTATATATAATTTATTATAATTAATGATTTTAAATGAAAAGAAAAACTAATTTATTCTATACAAGGGGCATAGATAGTAAATTTATAACATTCAGTAATTATACTGAATCATTAACAGGCAATTTTTTAAGTACTGATACAAAATTATATCCATCTCGTTTTATTGCCTTATATATAAGTGGTCTTAATGAGGACACTAAACCAGCATTAATAAAATATCTTGCAGCATATTATGAAAGTAAACTTGCCGTAATTCGTGATTATTATTCTAATAATCGTGGTGATGTTGAAAAGGACGTTAACCCGTTAGGATATCTTTTAGATGCATTACTGCGTATAAAAGGATTTAAAGAGGTTGAACCAGATTCTGAATCTTCTTATGAAGAATCTGAAGTAAAATACGAAGTAGACTATGAATATTCAATAGTTGATAATCCTATAGTTCAGTTTAAATATATTTCTGAAATAACAGAACAGGATTATAACGGAACATATGCAGACACTATATGCTGTATAGATTTAAAGAAGTATGCAAACATTGTTGATGTTGTTAAGAACACTGATGTTAACGATAATGTTGTTCAATTTGACAGGCCAATAACATTATATGGATGGGATGATATTCCTGAAGAATATACTGATGTAAAAACCATTCCTGATTCCATAGCAGGATTAAATTTAGATGAATATGTTTCAATAACAAATAATCAGTTAGATGGTTCTCAAGCATATGAAATAAATAACAATTTATCGAATGTCATTAATATAAATGAAACTATTCCTGAATTAGATAAGTCTGTAATTGACATAATAGAAGAAGTTGAGCCAAACAAAACAAAAAAATCTTTATCTGATATTCTTGATGAAATATTACATAAACCAATCAGCACTGAAGTTTTAGCATTTCAGAATTTCGTTAACGAAAAGCTCGCAGAACAGACTGAACAGCAGATTGTGATATTTTATGATAATGATAAGGACATAATTAAAGACAACACTATTTATTCATATGATGGATCTTCTATTAATACTATTGATTTAACAAAAGACAATGAATATCATATCACTTCAGAAGTTAAAGAACTGATACTTGATTTGATGACGTCTTCCGTCAATAATGATTCTCTTGAATTTAATTGCATAATTCCATTATATGATATAGTCAATATAAATTATAAATCAAATTTCTCAACAATTGAACGCTTAATTGAACAAGGAAATAATACTATTGACCTCACCCCAAGCGCTAGTAATATTATGTACATTACTAATGTTCCTCTTGGAATGTGGTTTTATACAAATGGTGAAGTTAATGAAGAAAACTCAACATCAATAAAATTATATTATGATGCTGAATCCGGATTTTCACAATCATGGTCATTAACAATAAGTTCGCAATTTAAGCCATTTCCATATTCGTCAAAAATGCCTACAGATATGTTAACAAATTCTGATACCAATGCATATAGCACATTTGCACAAGTGCTTGCAAGTCAAGCATCAATGGTAAATAAATTCATTGAGGTAATGACACAGATAGGCAATCTTGAGAATCATATTCGCAATATGGAAAGTCAACTTACAAATATTGGCACATCATATAATATTGATAATATTCATAGGGAATTTAATAATTTTGAAATTGAAATGAATAACAAATTCAATAGTTTAAAAGATGATGTATTAGAACAGATAAGTTATCTGAAATGGCATACAACAGTTTAAAACTAATATATAATTTAATATAATATATAATTACTAATAATATATAATCTTAATATAATATGAGCATAGACGCTACACTAAAGAAGGATACATTAAAAGAATATTATGTAAATCTACAAACAATGTATAACAACGCAGTAAATATGCTTACTGCTATAAATCAAAGTTTACAAAGTACTTCAACTGATGTACTTGTGAACATTATGGATACGGATGATACGTATACAACTGTTCGTATTCCATCGTTCTTATATCTTGAGAATAAATTAGAACAGCTTGAATCAAATTTTAATAGCCTATTTAATATTCCTGAATCTGGTGAGGCATGGTTCAATGTTAATGATGGAATGCAGAAATTAGAACTTGTGAAATCAACTACATCACCACTTAGACCTGTGATTAGTAACACAAATAATATATATGTGCAGTCTGTAGCAAACAACTTTCTTAAGGATCTAGTCAATCCTAAGACATATATTAGATTATATATAAACAATCTTCCTAATAATATTAATGACATATTCATTAAGAAAATTTCCATTTCATCACAAAATATGTTCAATGCGTTACGTAGTGCTAATAATTCAACTACGCCGCTTACATATGAACGATTTAAAAATGCTGTATATAATTTGACTCAAGGAAATGATTATTATGAATATGATAAAGAATTAAAAACTCCAGTAAAACGTGATAGGTTTAGAAGCTATTTTGAAATTCTCGAGTTGCCTGATGTAAATGGCGGTAACCCTTGGATTGAATATGCAGAAAGTGCTCATTCGCATACACGATATAAAGTAAGATTAAACACATTAACTTATTATGATAAGGACGATTCATCATATCAGTTTACATTAAAAAATGGAGATTTGTTATGTTTAGATAATGAAAATGTAATATATAAGATAATAAATACTTCTGTTAATGTAAATGATTTAGGTGAACGTGAATGCATGCTTATAATTGAAGAACAAATTGGACATCAGGTATTACAGACAACAGAAGAAAATTCTGCAATGATATTACGATTATATAATGAAGATTTTTCTGAATATAAATTCATTGATGTGCCTCTTGAAGAAGACCCATACTTGATTATTTATATAGGAACAATATATAACAATATTAGAAGTATTTTATCAGATCCAATATTTGTTGATTTAAATTCTATACCTGTATATAATGCTGATGGAAATCCTATATTAGAGAATGGTACTGTAATGGATTATATTACATATTATAACAAATACTGTAACAATATTGGTGACCTCATCTCTGGGCTTTCTGAAACTGTATATCCTCAGTTATCTAATTATAGTTCAACAGATATGTTTGAAATGACAGAGGATGCTGTGGTTGCAGACCTCGTTGATAAATCAGTAATGCTTGATGGACCTTTACAAGTTGTAAAAATTAATTCTCATCTTACTGATGATGATGCTATAGCAGATCTTAAAAAATGGCACGAGGAGAAAAATCGTATCACCAACGACCTTGTTAATGTTCAACAAAGTATTGACCAAATTTATAATCAGCTTATATCCACAGACTTTTCTACTGACACATCTGTTACACAATTTGAATTACAAGAAAAATTAACAAACTATTATAACGAAAGAACATTATTGACGTCACAGAAGATTAATGTTGTTGAAAATATTAATATATATCGTAATGATGTTAAAAATTATGCTAAATCAAAATTCCGCATAAGAGGCGTAACAAACCCAACAAATCTTATTGCATACATAAAGAATAGATTTGGAAATAAAACTGATGTCATAGGAATAGACATTAGATATAAATATGTTACTTCACAGAAAGAAACTTCAAATAATGTAAATATAAATTCAACAATATTTACAGATTGGGTAAAACAGCCATCAATAGAACGCAACAGAAGATTAGTGTATAGCACAAACCATACATCATACCATATTGATTTTGTTAATTATGATGAAACCATTAATCCTATTCGTTGGAACCAAATAGATATTCCTATAATGCAAGGTGAGGATGTGGTACTTCAAGTAAGATATAAATTAAATATTGGGCAGCCATTCATTAATTTATTTACTCCTTGGAGCTCTGAAATTACTCAACAGTTCCCTAATGAAATGAAGGAAATCACTGAGTTGTCATCAATTATTAAGAATAATGAAAACGATACCATTTCTGCAATGTTCAATAAGACATTGATTAATGATGGATATACTGAACATATATCAGAAAAATTGATTGATAACTCAAAAATATTTTATCATAATGCAGAAAAGATTAATTCAGGATTTTTAAATTCTTCAAATAATGTAATGTCTGTAAGAGAAAAATTTGATGAAATAGATGATGAGGTATTGAAATATAGAACATTAATTGAATCAGAAATTAATGCCAAATTTGAAGTATATGTTACATATGACGGCAATGTTATGGAGCTTCATCAAGATGTAATTAATGAAGTGCCAGTATTCACGGAGCCAAACAATCAACGAATCATCAGAAAAAATATGTCAATTATTATAAAGAACACTGGAGATATTCCATTATCGTTAATGACAATGTTCCCAGGCGCTCGTGACATAAATATTCGTAATTATGCTAATGATATTGCATTCTGCAGTGATGATCACAGACACTATGATAACGTTTTATTATTATATGGAAAATCAAATGAAACATCTAATAGTGTGTTCGAGCAGACATTAGGACAATGGATATATTTTAGAAATGACAATCCTTATACTTATGAGAAACTGTATTCAACTAAGTTATATGAAACTTATTCTGTCAATGACAAACCATCAATGCAGATAATGTATAATCCAACATTTAATATAACAACAACTGCAAATTCATTTAACATAACAGACAGTAATTTAGAAACAGAAACATACGAAAAGTATCCACTTATATTTGAGCATATAAGTACAGGAGAAGATGGGAAACACTTCACCATTGGCTCAAAAATCAGTAATAACGACAGCTTACATAATTTTGTTTCTTCAGTTTTAGTTCCTAACCCTAAAGGTCAAGAAGATTTATTATGTGAGATAGATAGGACAGACAATTCGCAAAAGAAAAATATTTCTGCACATCAAGAAGCAACTATACCACTTGTATTTGAATATTATTTATATGAAGGCACAGATACAAGTAGTTCATCAAATACTATTGCATTCACCTTTAGACCATCAAGATTGTCTACACCTGTTACATATGTTTTAAAGGTAAGTGCACAATTATAATTTTAATTATATTCTAATTTTGACATGGCAAATTCATCATCAAATTTCATAAAGATAAACAATGAATATGTAAAATTTTATGCAACGACAAATTCTGCGTTACCAGAAATTTTAAAGAACACAGGCGCATTAATTGTTGTTCAAGATAATAGTAAGACTGACGAGAACGGAAGTTATATTCGTAGTATATGGTTAGCAAATAATTTCATTGCAGAAGGACATGGCTTTTCTGCAGCCGAAATGAGAGATTATTATGATTCATATGCCGCAATAGAAAGCAATGGAGAACGTCAGCTAACAAATATCATAGAACGTTTAAAATTTGGTATTGATGAAAATGCAACAAACATGCAACGATATGTGCTGACACAAGGTGGAGACATATCAAACACCATAATAAGTGCATATGTATTTGGAAATAATGACAGACAAGACATACAATCTGCATATCTTACCAACATATTAAAGCCTGCTGATTATGAAGATAATTATATTTATAATGTTGAATCATATATTGAGTATAATTATTATGATACATTTGAGAATAATAAATATGTTAGTACTTCACACGTTTCATATGCGACAAACATTGATAAGTTAAACTTTAATGATAGAAAGATTACTAGAGACATTATTTATGATATTCCTCGTGGAGCAGAAATAAAAAATGCTTATTTATATTTAGAAACTATAAATAATTCTTGCAATGGCTTTACCGCTGATAACGATTCTAATGATTATCGGAGTGTTCCTTCAGTAGAAACATCAATGTTTGCTTCATATATTGATACGTTAGGAAACGATTCTCGTCATATATATAACGAGGAAACACGCGACGCACTTAAGGATTCATTATATTTTCAAGCGCATTCGTATGGTACAGTAAAATTCAAAACATACCCAAATCTTCCACCAGAAATTGAATATATATCATATGAAAATATCATTCAAGAATACACATTAACAATTGGGTATATTTATTGTAATATTTATGATACTGTCAAATATGGATATGTTGATGATTATGATAATGTAAGCACAAGAAACATATATGGAAATGGAAGGTTCTCAAGAATTTATGATACTGATAATCGTTATTCATATGTTGTGCTTGATGATGTTGTTTCCGATGAATATATGACATTTGCTATTCCTGCAAATTATGAAATAGTTAATGTTTATCAGCGTCGTCAATATGTTGCTAATGAAAGAATCGCATATTATGAATATAATGTTACCGGTGATACATTTGAATTGTCATATAACGATAATAATTGTTCATCAACATTATCATTATTGTCGGTATTAAAAAATTCTCAAGTATATGTCAACAATAAAAATTATATACTAAAAAATAAAATTAAAGATAATGACAGTATAATAATTAGCTTAATAAAAAATGATGTTGACAGTTTAGAAGTATCAAATATTATAAATGAGTTCAATAGCGATAATTATGAAACAAGAATAACAGATTATTTCATGCAGGATTCAGAATATAATTCAACACATTGGTTTGCTCCAACAGAACTTTCATATATACAAAACACTATATAATGTAATTTAAATTAAGTATAATTTATAATGCACAATGGGAAGTAAAATATTATATATAGACAATGTAACATCTGATAAGTATATTAAAGAATATGCTGATTCACATTCAAATAATAATTCATTTACTTATGTAACATTTTCTGATTATAACAGAAAGGTTGCAGAAGCAGATCATATGCATGGAGACATATTCTTCAATGGCAACAAAATAACATATTATAATGATATTAATCCTGCTTATGTTGTCACTGATGGATTTGATAATTTTGTTGGGTATATAAATGATGAGGGCTGTGTAAGTGTTGCATATGTAGGAATACGTATTAATGATAATAATGTGTCAACAAATAGATATGACTTATTTAATATTTCCACAATTCCTAATAATATAACGTATGAATTAGTTTCTGAAATAGAACCTTATGTAAACGTTTCAGGTGGAGAATGGAAAATATATGGGGATGAACATATAAATGTTTCTGATAACATTTCTGGAAATGTTGATGACAGAATTTCGTATCATGTTATTCTTTCTTATGTGTTTAATATTGAAAATAATGAATATACTTCATATGCATACTTTAATGTTAATAATGTAGACATAATTGAAAATTTATTAATTAAAGACTTCCCAAGCAAGCTAGCATATAATACTATTTTTACACCATATATTGATATTATACCTGCATCAGCAAAACAGAATTCATTACATTGGCATTCAGAATCAGATGCAATAACAATTCT
>Ga0247610_10007115_pt1 | contig 11519 bp, 8 predicted proteins | sample 174DNAGHGhighgp2_FD_193483 | JGI IMG/M metagenome (GOLD analysis project Ga0247610, IMG submission 193483) | Sheep rumen microbial communities from Palmerston North, Manawatu-Wanganui, New Zealand - 1742 DNA GHGhigh gp2 | ecosystem: Host-associated > Mammals > Digestive system > Stomach > Rumen ...
TGCATTTTGCGTATAATCGTCTTTATCTATATTTAAAGAAACTCCTCTGGAAAGAGCCATATCAACATACGCTATATAATCACCAAGACCCGCACCTCTTTTTATTCTCTTCAGGTCACTTGCAATATCTATAATTTTTTTAATCGCAAGAATATTATCCGTACGGTTTTCATTAGACTCTACATAATACTCTAAGATACCTGTTTTGTTACAAACCTGTATTATCAGATTTTTAAGATTTTCCTTGCTTTGCAAACTTTTTAACTCGTCATATGTCTTTAAAAATCCTAATACTCTTTCTTTATCTTTCCAGTTATAATCCTGATTGAGTCTTATATTATCAATAAAGTTTTTGTGGTTTGTCCTGTTTTGAGAAAGCAAATAACAATAGTCCTCAGCTTCAAAAGAGAACGGCTCGGAGCCTAAAAGTCCGAATAATTGTTCAGAATAGTAGGAAGGATTATACAAAGCCTTCAAATAGAAATATAATAATAAAGATGCTTTTAAATCAAAAATCGTTTGAGTTATTTTTACCTGATATTTTATATTTCTTGCACGCAGCAAATCGGCATATGCCTCCAATTCATTATTTTTTCTGGTGAGTATTGCGATTGACGACAAATCAGGTTCGCCTTTTGAATTTTTTTGGAATTCACTCGTTTTTATCAAATTTTCAATATCATCAACGATATAGTTTGGCTCCTGATTCATTTCCGCAAAGGAATTAATTTTTATTTTTCTGTCTTTTTTGCAAATATCCTCATTTTTAGCCGTGAGTTTTTTGTGAATATCACGTTTTTTAAACTCATCACTTGATTCTAACCTTGTTTCATCCTGTGAGATAACTTTATAACTAAAATCAAGTATTGTCTGGGTTGAACGGTTATTCTCATCTAAACATATAACATTTGTTTTAGGATATCTTTTTAAAAATTTTGCAAATGTATCTGTTTTTGCGCCCTGAAACTCATAAATAATCTGATCATCATCCCCGACAACAAAAATATTTTCGTTTCCGGCACCTTCCGCTAACCTGAACACAATATTGTTTTGGATATAATTTGTATCCTGATACTCATCAACAAGAAAATATTTGTATTTTTTGGAAACACGTTTGAGTAACTCATCGTTAGAATTAAATGTTTCAAGAACCATAATAAGCATGTCGTCAAAATCAATAAGATTTTTTTCTTTTAATTTCCTGTTATATATTTCATAAATATCCCAAGCTTCACGGGCTTTTCCCATTTTACGTTTATGGGTATCATACCTGCTAAGTATATCCTTTGTTATATTTCCTTTTTGGGTTCTTTCTTTCAATTCTGCCTCAAGTTCATCCATTTTTCCTTGCCAGAGCGGATGGGTTTCAAGGTTATGAAAATATTCTTCTTTTGTAATCTGACTTTTCTTTATTTCCGCTACATTGTTTATATGTTCGGACACAAAATATTCTGCATTTCCCCACTGGGTAACATAAATTTCCGGCTTATATTCTTTAACTGTTTCTGACATTATATCTTGTTTTGCCATATCATCAACAAGCGAGAGCCCTTCCATGAGTTCAAAATCATACGGATTGCTTTTGATAACCTCGTTACAAAAAGCATGATACGTATGAATAGATACGGCAGAAGCATCGGTTCCCACCTCTTTTACTAACCTGATTTTCATTTCAGTTGCGGCTGCATCGGAATATGTAAGACACAAGATACTCTCCGGAGAAATTTTTTCCGATAACATTTTTTTAATCCGTTCTATCAAGGTAAATGTTTTGCCCGTACCCGGACCGGCGAGCACCATAATAGGTCCGTCAAAATTGTTTATACATTTCAATTGTTGTCCGTTTGGCGTAATTCCTTTTTTCGCACTTGTGTTTACTGCTTCCATAACTGTCATATCAATACTTCCCCTTTTCTTTCAGTTTAACATATTTTCATTGTATCTTGCAAATATGTCAAAAGCGGACACAGGTTTTTTATGTTATTAAAAAGCCGTCCTTTTTGGACGGCGATTTTTTATCTTTCGGTTTCCTGCTGCAATCTGTCACAAGGGTTGCAAGGTTGTGTCGTTTGACAAGGTTCACTTTTCGGTGTTGTTTGGCATTTGTTTTTTACAGGACAGCCTTTATTTTCTTTTTTCTCACACTTGGAGGTACTTTTATCTTTTTTACATTGACAGTTAGAAGCCGTTTTTTCACACTTAGGACAAGTTCCCCAATTTGCAGGATTTAGATTTCTCCAGCAAAACGCCTCAGCACTCAAAGACATAACAGACATAGACAAAATCATTGTCCCTAATAATAAAGTTTTTTTCATAATTTACTCCTTTTAAAAAAATAATACCTTTTTATTTACACAAATATCTTATGAAATATTAAGAAAAAAAACATTATCCACTCGGGGAAAGACGTATGAATATATTTACTTCAGGGACTCGTCTATTTGCTTAACCATTTTCTCGGGGTCGTACTTATCAGGTGATGAGTAACACAACATCGGAAGAATGTAGCAGAATTTCAGCACCTTCCATATAAATTTGAAGACCTTTTTTATTATAGTTTTGAACATTATTTGTTCGACTTTCTGCGATTACATTCTCTACATAGCATCTGACAATTTTCAGCATTTGTTTTTCCACCTTCACACCAGGTGTTATGTGGTCTGCTTCCATTTCTTTCAATTGCTTTTTTTGCCTGTTTTAAATTTTCGTTTGACATAATTCCTCTATAAATATAAATGTGTTTTTTTACAAAAATATAATTTAAAATGATAATACCATAAATTAAAATGAATATACAAGACATAAATCCATTTTTATTTAATGTTTTAATGAATAAAAATAGACTAATATATTGTTATGAATACAAAAAAACTTTTAGGTCAGAGAATTAAAGAAATACGGAAATCTAAAAAAATTACACAAGAACAACTTGCAGAAATGATAAACGTTGAACCAACAACTATTAGTAATATGGAATGTGGAAGAAACTATCCGAATTTAGCAACACTTGAAAAGGCTTTAAAAGTTTTAAACAGCAATTTTCAAGAGGTTTTTGACTTCGAACATTTTGATGAAAAGAGTGTATTAATCGGCAAATTAAAAACATATATTGATAACGCAGATGACAAAGAACTTGAATTTCTATACAAAACTATGGTTAATTTGAACCAATTCAGGGGATAACAAACCGAACACCCACCGTTGTTCTAACCAAATACCAACAAGAACAACAACCTCCCCTCAGAGAAGTTTGACAGAAAAAAATATCCCGTTGACACAAAGAGAAAAATGTCCTATTCTTAAACTATGGAAAGTAATTTAAAACAACGCTGGTATGATTTAGATCCGACAATGAGTTTGGCGGTCAGTCTTATGCACGATGCTGCCCCTGAAAAACAGTCAGAGTGTGCTAAAATGATTATCCAAAAGGCTAACGATTTTAATATCCATATCCCGCAAAACAAATTGGAAGAGGCTTTTAATTATTTCTGCAAGCGTTGGTACGATAAAGATAAAGAATTGGCTGATGCTTTCCAATATTTGAAAATCATGCCGTTTGAACTTCAAAAAGAAGTTTCATTGGAAATTATTGAAAAATTGGAAGCATAATGTTTGAGATTATATTTAACCCTGTTATTTTATCAATTTTATTCTTGTTTATCCTTTGTTTATTGAGGATAAATGTCCTGCTTTCAATAATTATATCAACAATAACGGCAGGTCTAATCTCGGGTATGGGTATAACAGAGATTATGAACACCTTTATCTCGGGTATGGGCGGAAATTCCGAGACCGCATTGAGCTATATTTTGCTGGGTGCTTTTGCGGCAGCTATGAACCACACCGGTTTGACAGATATTATTTCCGACAAAATTATCAATTTTGTGAACGGGAAAAAGGGGATTTTGTTTTTAATATTAATCCTCATATCCATGGCATCTCAAAACATAATCCCTATCCACATAGCCTTTATTCCTATTCTCATTCCGCCGCTGTTACACACAATGAATATAATGAATATAGACAGACGAGCAATATCCTGTGTCCTTGCATTCGGGCTAAAAACACCGTATATAGTCATTCCTGCGGGATTTGGTCTTATTTTCCAAAACCTTATTGCGGAAAATATGGTACAAAACGGAATGACAATAGCTAAAACCGAAGTCTGGAAAGCAACATGGATACTTGGAGTCGGCATGCTTGTCGGGTTGCTTATTGCTTTATTTATCAGTTACAGAAAACCTCGCAAATATAACGACATAAAGATAAACGAAGAAAAAGAAACCCCTGAAAAGCTCAATTATAAACATTATATAACCATCCTTGCGGCATTGATTACCTTTGGGGTACAAATAGCGACACATTCTCTCCCTCTGGGTGCACTTTGCGGATTGGGAATTATCTTCTCTCTTGGTGCCGTAAAACATTCTAAAATGGATAAATTGATGGACGAAGGAATTTATATGATGGGCTATGTTGCCTTCATTATGCTTGTAGCATCTGGGTTTGCAACAGTTCTCAAATCAACGGGCGGAATAGAAACCTTTGTTAATTCGACCGTTGCCGTATTGCCTGAATGTCAAATAATCACGGCATTTATTATGTTAATTGTAGGCTTGATTATAACTATGGGAATAGGGACATCATTTGGTACAATCCCTATTTTGGCGGTTGTATTTATCCCTGTATTTATAAAAATGGGGTTTAATACCGCACAAGCAGTCGTGGTTTTGGCTGCAGCTGCTGCTTTGGGGGATGCAGGCTCACCTGCATCAGATACAACCTTAGGTCCTACGGCAGGACTTAACGTTGACGGGCAGCATAACCACATTTGGGATACTTGTGTCCCAACTTTTCTGCACTACAATTTAACCTTGATTTTGTTTGCACTAATCGGGGTATTGATATTCTAAAATTCACACGACAGAACTCAACATTCCTGAGGATGAACACATACACAACAATTGTATTTCAATAAAAATTGTCAGTTGATTATAACAAATCTAAAATGTTTTGCGCTCCTTGAATTTCATATTCAAGATTTTTTACATCATCTGAAATCCTTGAAATAGATTCTTGTGAGGTTGATTTAATTTTTTCTACTACCTTAGGGTCCAGTAGTGAGTAAAAGTCGTCTAATTCTATTGAAGGTCTTGTCATACCGTTTTCAATGATTTTACGGTCCATTTTTATTCTCCTTGTTACACACTTACATATTTGGAAAGATTACTGAACTTTCAAAATTGCCTAAATTTTGTCACACATTTACAAAATTTTACAATCTCCAAAAAAGCTGTGATAGTATATCTTTTGTGCTTTATATAAATGTTTCTATATAAATTATAACAATTTTTTTTCTTTTTTCAAGGGTAATCTATGGCAATTATACCCTCTTTTAATATGATAATTTTTGATTTATTTTATTGTACAATTAAAAAGTAAGTACATTCTATTTGGAGGGTTTATTATGACAAGTTTAGCAGAAATAACGAAAAACGGAACGGGCATATTTATTATATCTCCTGAAGATAGGGATATAAGAATCGATGCAAGCAAAAACAGTAAATACAATACAATCTTTTTTAATAAAGATGTTGATAATATAGATGATATTATTAATGTTTGTGAAGATTTTGAATACTCAAGAGACGGAAAAAATTTAGTTATAACAAACGGTGAACAAGTAATAACCTTAGAAAATTATTTCACAACAGAAAACGGGTTTACTACAAAATCACCGATAAATACGATCGCATACAAAGGAATAAACCCGCCGGAACTTCAGGATTATTTAACTGACCTTCTTGCCAGTGTTGATTCCGCAAATTTAGGTTATGTTGCGACCGCAAACAAGAAAAATGTTGTTACAGGGACCCTGCTTGCTGATGTTATAGATATGTCAGATTCAACAAAGAAAAAAGGGTTCACAATAAAAACAGGTGACGGAGATGATACGATTATCGGCTCATCTAAAAATGACAAAATTATATGCGGAACAGGAGACAAAACAATAAAAACAACCGGCGGTAATGATACCATTACTTTTACTGATGATTGGGATAGTTATGGTGAAATAGATTCTACAGGAAGCAAAAAAGTTACCATAAAATTAAAATCGTTTAATTCTAATCTGCTTCATTTCAAAGAAAACGATTTGAAATATGGTATTTTTGAATACGACGGATTTTTATATAAAGATTTTAAAGGAACAACCGCTGCTGATTTGTGGATACAAAACGGAAAGAAAAAATACAATATTTTAAATAAAACAGATGAAGTTGTTGATTATACAAAGAATAAAAGCAATAAATTTGTATATTTATCCTCAGACAATACCCAAACTTATAACGGTTCCAAAAAGGGGACAAATGTAGTATATTCCAATAATCAAAATGTTACTTTTAACTATAAAGGGGCGAATGACAAGTATATTTCATATGGTGAAAGTGATGATGAATACAATGCAAAAATCACGAAAACAACAAAACTGGTAATTAATGATAATGGCGGAGATGATACTATTACATTTAATAATAAAGCAAAAGATCTAGTATTATTTTTTGATGTTGAAGCAGGAAATGATGCCGAAGGCGATATTATTGTATATAACAAAAATGCAATGACATATACATCACTTACCAAAGCTGTTAAATCATCAGTATATTCCGGCGGTGTTAATATAAAACAATTCTTTGATGAATCCGGATGTATTGAAAATGTAAATCTCGGAAATGAAGAAATGAACCTTGAAAATTGGGCATATTATGTAAATACAGAAGTGTCCGAATATTTGGAAAACAACGGTCTTATTAGCGTTTCTGACGTCTTTAGATCTGGAACAAAGGCACAGAAGAAAGCTTTAACAAAATTAATTAAGAGTTTAACCTATCAAAAATATTTAAATCTTGTCGATTCTTGTATAAGCATAAAAGATTATAATTTCCAAATGGCAGGAGCTGACCTTGTATATACTCTGGGGGGTAATACCGAAAGAGTTGAAAATTTCTTTGCCGGTTCTTATATAGAAGTTGATTTCTATGCTATTAATGATGAAGGCAATTTGGAAAAATGTACTATCGGCAGTGACGGTATGATAAATGATAATCCTATCACGAAACAATTAGCAAATAATGATGAACTTACTATTGATGATAATTTGACTCAAACCGAATATACAATTGCAGACAATGCAAAAGTTACTTTGAATTTCACTAATAAAGCATATACTGATTTTTATACAAAAGAAGATCCGAATAAAGAATATGCAGCAGGTGATCCGCTTATATATGAAGATGACGGAGATTTATATTTTGATGAAGATCTTACAATAAGCGATATTTATGATAAAAATTGTCAAATCCAAATTGTTGATAAGAATAGTGATACAAAAAATATAATAATCGGTTCGGGAACAGTCACCGGGACGTTTGAAAGTGAAATTATTATAGGAAGTACTTCGGCTGAGGACGATGATGCAGATAGTTATACAGGAGATATCATTTACGCTAACGGCGGAAACGACTTAATATACACAGGAGAAGGTGATGACACTGTTAATTTGTCAGCAGGAAATCCAGGAGATCCGACAGGGAATAATACCGCACACATGATTGGTATCGGAGGAACGGAACTTCTTGATTCAAATCCTGTATCCGCAATCAGTGTCTATGATGCAGGCGGAAACGATACATATAACACATCCTTTGATGTAGGACTTTATATAGAAGACAGTGCAGGTAACGATACTCTGAATATAACAGATGATGCTGCAAATTTATTGTATTTCTTTGATGTTGCTAATCCTAACGCAACAGGGACACCTACTTTATATACGGATTTGTTTATTTGTGATAAGGCAGAAATAACTGCTCTTGCTACGGATAATTCATTTATGGCTTCTTTTGCTACTCAAGGGATTGAAGCACTTCAAGGAAATCTTGGCTATGCATGGATAGATGATTATTATGGCGGAAGCCAAAAGATTGAAACTGTAAACTACAACGGAACAGAATTAAATCTTGATTATACAGATACAACATCTCCTTTAAATCAGATAAGAGCAAATGTTCAGGCATGGCTAACAAATTCTGTTCCGTTTATTCCAAGTCATGATAATTATGATAGTGCTTGGAGTGTTATTGAAAGTGGAAATGTAAACGATATAAAAGTAATGTTAGCTATGTATGCAAAATAAAATATATAAAAAAACACTCTCTATAAAGAGAGTGTTTTTTATTATTTACCCTTAACCGAAGAGCTTGAATGTTCTTTCAACATTATCTCTTGCGACGGTTTTGAGGGTTTCCATTTCATTTTTTATTGCATTTCGCTCGTTATCGAGAGCTGCAAGATCATAATCAAACTTTCTATCCTTGTAATCAATCCTTCGCATATCAGCTTCATATTTGGCTTCCGCCTTTCTCAAACCTGATTCATCTTGAACCTCTTGAAGTTTGGTATTTGTTGCAATACTTGTATCTTCCCATTCGTTGGTTTTTGTATTGAATTCCTTCAAATATGCTCCGCTGTTGAGCATATTTGCCAAGAATTGAGTGCTGTGAGACATCTCTTCAGATACTACAAAGTATCCATTTCGCATATCTTCATATATTTGACAATAGAATTCAAAATTACCGCTTCCTGAAGTTGGAGCACCAAAATATGCATTTTGGTTTACAGATATATTTTCTGCCCCAAAGAAATCTTCAACTTCTTTTGCCGCATCACCATATACGATTGCAGATGAGAAATACTTATAAAAATCATCCCAGTCTAAGGTTATTGAATCCTTGTTATCGTGCGGATTAACCAATGTTATTGAATTATCATTGAATGATTTTACAGAGTATGCGTGTTGACTGTATATTCCCAGCTGCGTTGCCTGATTCGATTTATTTTGACTTGTACCAAATACCAGATTGGAAATCTCACCGTGTTTATATTTTTCCAACAGATATTGACATGCGTTTGTATTGTTTTTATCTATACTGATTGCATAGCCTTTATCAATACCTAAAATAACGTTAGCAACTTCATGGAAATTATTGCTGTTACCAATTTGATCCATATATATATTGTCTGATTCTATTGCTTTTCTGAATGCAGCTTCAATTACGGATATATCCATATCTCCGGTAGCTTTTGCTACAACTGTTTGACCATCTATTTTTACCGTCTTTTCTAAATCTGTAGGTGTAACAGTTATAGGAGCCATGTCTTCTTTATCACCTCTTAAGAATGTTACTTGCCAATTATTACCTACCTGTTCAATGCGGAAGTAATCATTGAATTTACCTTGGTTATTGATAGAATTTATCAAGGCAAGTGTTTGACAATCACCGTATGCACCTTGCATACCCCAATCTAATGAATTATCTATATAACTTTCAAGATTAGACCCGCTTCCTGATGAATTACTATATTCTACCCCGGTTGGTCTGGTGTATATAATTCCCTCATTATCTTTTCCCAGCTGTAGTATATCTTGTTCATCATAAAGGACATCAATATCATCTCCTTTTGCATCTTCTCCCATTATAATTGTATTCAAACCTAAATTTTGAACATAATCATTATCAGCTCCCGTGTTGATTGTGTTACCGTAATATTTAGGGCTATTATTTGCTATTCCAAACCATGATTCTTTTGAATCATTTGCTATACCAACCCTAACAGTATCATTTCCATTCATTGTAGATACTTTATTATTACTACCCATTAAAATAATGTCGTCTTTTTGGTTATCATCAGCTTCAATTTCCGCCATATTTCCTTCTATAAGAAGTCTGCCGTTATCTAATATTGTTATATTTATTGCTTCACTGGTAGTTTTAACCGTATAATATTTTGTTCCGTGCAGATCATCTTCAACTTTTATTCTTTGACCTGTTCGTCCTGCTGGTATGGTTATACTGTTTTGACTGCCATTCTTTCCTTTTCTTGAAATTGTAAAATCTATATCATCGTTATTTATATTATTTGCAGGCTGCGTAACCTCAGGTTCTTGAGGTATAACAACGTCTGAACGTTGTAATCGATTAATTTCATTCTCAAAAACTTCCTGTGACACTCCGGATGTATTAACCGTTACTCCCGGACTTCCTTCTGATGACGATGCCGGTGCGGATGCACCCATTCTGCGAGCAAATTCATCTGCATCTGTTGAATTTTTAAATGCATCTTCCATCGCTTCCGAAACAAGTATTTTACCGTCAGGAGTGTATATATTAAAGGCGTTATTTATAGAGCCGGCACCAACAGTTCCTTCCGTTCCGCCAAAGAATGCCCCAAACGTTGTTGCACCGGTTGATGCAGGAGGCTCACCAGTTCCGTACATCAAATCAGCAAAAGTTAAATCCTTCCATTCGATAGAAGCATCTTTTCCCAAAGTTTGTCTTTGGATTTTAGTCTGCTCCATTGCATTTTGATACTCAAGGTATGCTCTCCTTGATTCGTTTGCCATTTGTAACTTTTCAGCCTCGATCTTTGCAGCTTTATATTCAATCTGATGCATTCTGGAGGTTAAATTTAATAATCTGGCTTGTGATGATGCCATTCCCATAGTTGTTGGTTCCTTTTTATTCCAAATCCCTTGTAAATGTATATACGTACACATGAGTTTTACGGCATTTTCAACGGAATCTTTAGGTTTTTAGACCTTATTGTTACATAATGTAACATCGTATTAGTGACTCTTTTTCTATATTTATTCGGCAAATATTGTAAACATATACTATCTAATTCTTGTTTGTTATAAAATCAAAACAAGAACAAACAGAGGAAATTAAACATTGAATCAACAAACTAAAGATACGGAACAATGGAGAGAATCAAGTTTTAAAGCGTTAATACCGTTTATTGTATTTGTACTGTTTTACTTTGGGTTTTCTATATTTACAAGAGATTTTTCAAAAGTGCCTATGACGGTTGCGTTTATAATATCCTCAGCTGTCGCACTTATTTTAAACCATAAAGAAAAACTAAACAAAAAAATAGAAATATTTGCTTTGGGTATGGGACATAAGGACATAATGATAATGTGTCTTGTGTTCATTTTGGCAGGCGCTTTCACGGCAACGGCTAAAGCAGTCGGAGGAGTAGATGCGGCAGTTATGATTGCAAGACATTTTATCCCTGCACAATTTATGGTATCGGGATTATTTGTCATATCTGCACTTATTTCACTTGCAATAGGAACATCCTGCGGAACAATTGCGGCAATTATTCCTATTGCGGTCACCTTATCACAAACTTTTGGGTTTAACCCCTCTGTTGTACTCGGTGCAACGGTCGGAGGTGCAATGTTCGGAGATAATATTTCTCTTATATCTGATACAACAATTGCTTCTACAAGAACTCAAAATGTAGATATGAGAGATAAAATGTTATACAGTTTACGCATAGTAATTATACCAGCTATAACTTGTATGTTTTTGTATATGCTTCCGATATTTGCAAACGGAAATGCCACAGATATCAACGTTATTGTGAACCTTGATTCTTATATTAAAGTTTTCCCA
>Ga0247610_10007117_pt1 | contig 11517 bp, 5 predicted proteins | sample 174DNAGHGhighgp2_FD_193483 | JGI IMG/M metagenome (GOLD analysis project Ga0247610, IMG submission 193483) | Sheep rumen microbial communities from Palmerston North, Manawatu-Wanganui, New Zealand - 1742 DNA GHGhigh gp2 | ecosystem: Host-associated > Mammals > Digestive system > Stomach > Rumen ...
GCAGGTGACTGCCGACTACCGAATGCTGACGGGCAAGCGGCTGAACTGCACCAACAAAGCCAATGAGTATCGCAGTGGGAATCTAATACTGCGCGTGTATAACGACGGCATCGCCTTCCGCTATGCAGCCAAAACCGGAGAAACCGTCTACCGCATCCCAGAAGGAACCCGCCGGTGGATGCAACAGTGGTGCGACTCCTACGAAGGATTCTTCCCTCTAGCAACCACCTGCAAAGTGGAGCCGGTACCATCGTACAGCGGTATCTCGAAGACGGATGAAGGCTGGAACAACCGCTGGGGCTATCCGGCCCTATTGGAGCCCAAGGACAACATCTTCGTCCTGCTGACAGAAGCTAATATCGAACGAGGTCAAAGTGCTTCGTGCCTGATGAACGATGGGGAACTGTTCCGCGTGGTGCCTGCTGAACAAAACACCGAGAGTGCCAGCGACCACACTCCCTGGCGCATCGCCATCATCGGCAGTCTGGCAGACGTGGTGGAGTCGACTCTGGTTACTGATGTCTCAGAGCCATCAAAGATAACCGATACCAGCTGGATTCAGCCCGGCGTGGCATCATGGATATACTGGGCTTATAACCACGGTTCCAACAACTATGACATCATCCGCAAATATGTTGACATGGCTGCCACGTTGCACCTGCCCTACATACTGATTGATGCCGAGTGGGACGAGATGCAAAACGGGAAGACCATCGAAGAGGCCGTCAACTATGCCAAGGAGCAGGGCGTACGCCCACTCATCTGGTACAACTCGTCCGTCGGTTGGGTGGATGGTGCACCAGGTCCCAAGTTCCGACTGAACAAAGCCGAAGACCGTGAGAAGGAGTTTGCATGGTGCGAGCGCATCGGGGTTGCTGGCGTGAAGATAGACTTTTTCTCTGGCGACGACCAGCGCAATATGGACTATTGCCAGGACTTGCTGGAGAGTGCCGCACGCCACCACCTGCTGGTCAACTTCCATGGTGCCACCATTCCCCGTGGCTGGCAGCGTACATGGCCAAACCTGATGACTACCGAGGGGGTCTATGGTGCCGAGTGGTATAACAATGTACCCACATTCACGAATAAAGCGGCAAGCCACAACGCCACCCTACCCTTCACACGCAACGTCATCGGCCCCATGGACTATACCCCCTGTACCTTCAGCGACTCCCAGCATCCGCACATCACCAGTCTTGCCCACGAACTGGCGCTGACAGTACTCTTTGAAAGTGGTCTGCAGCACCTGGCCGACCGTCCTGAGAGCTTTCTGTCGCAGCCTCAGCAGGTACAGGACTTTCTGGGACAGTTGCCCACTGCATGGGACGAGACCCGTCTGCTGTCAGGCTATCCTGGCGAGAGCGTCGTCATCGCCCGCCGCAGTGGAAAAACGTGGTATGTGGCAGGCATCAATGGTACCGACAATCCGCATTCACTGGCATTCGCAACGGACTTCCTGAAAGACTCTGCCCAGCAGATGACGCTGTTCGCAGACAGCGAACAAGGCGGCTGGAGTATTCATTCCATCCAGGAACTGCCTGCAGCGGTTGTGTGCCAGCCGAGAGGGGGCTTCATCATCTGCATTCAAACGAAATAATATAGACTTATGAAACAACACTTATTATCATTTTTCGTGGTGTGCTGCGCGTGCCTTGACGTGTCGGCAGAGGAATTGCCCTACCAAAATCCCAACCTGTCGGCACGTGAACGAGCCACCGACCTGTGTGCACGCCTAACGCTGGAGGAGAAAGCCCTGCTGATGCTGGACGAATCACCAGCCATTCCACGCTTGGGAATTAAAAAGTTCTTCTGGTGGAGTGAGGCCCTGCATGGGGCTGCCAACATGGGCAATGTGACGGTATTCCCCGAGCCCGTTGCCATGGCATCATCCTTCAATCCCGACCTACTATATAAGTGCTTCGACGTGGCTTCCACCGAGTTTCGTGCACAGTATAACCACCGACTCTACGATCTGGGGGGCGAGGATATGAAGATGCGCAGCCTCTCGGTGTGGACGCCCAATGTCAACATCTTCCGTGACCCACGCTGGGCCGCGGCCAGGAAACCTACGGCGAAGACCCCTACCTGACCAGCGTCATGGGCGATGCCGTTGTCCGCGGGCTGCAAGGTCCCGAGAGTTCCAAGTATCGCAAGCTATGGGCCTGTGCCAAGCACTATGCCGTTCATAGCGGTCCTGAGTATACGCGTCACTCTGCCAATCTTACCGACGTCCCTGTGCGCGATTTCTGGGAAACCTATATGCCTGCCTTCAAGCACTTGGTGACTAAGAGCAATGTGCGTGAGGTGATGTGTGCCTACCAGCGTCTTGACGACGACCCCTGCTGCGGCAGTAACCGCCTGCTGCAGCAGATCCTTCGCGACGAATGGGGTTTTCAATATTTGGTGGTCAGCGACTGCGGTGCCGTCAGCGACTTCTACACGTCACACAAGAGCTCATCATCGCCCGTCACGGCATCTGCCAAGGCTACGCTAGCCGGTACTGACGTGGAGTGCGGCTACGACTATGCCTACCGCAGCATCCCGGAGGCTGTACGTCGCGGACTCATCACCGAGGCCGAGGTCGACAAGCATGTCATCCGTCTGCTGGAAGGTCGTTTCGACCTGGGTGAGATGGACGCCCCCTCGCTCGTGGAGTGGTCGAAGATTCCCTATTCGGCAATGTCGACGAAGGCTTCTGCCAACATCTCCCTCGACATGGCGCGTCAGACACTCGTTCTGCTTCAGAATAACAATGGCATCCTGCCACTGAAGAAGAATGCAGAAAAGATAGCCGTCATCGGTCCCAATGCCGACAACGAGCCCATGATGTGGGGCAACTACAACGGCACACCCAACAAGACGGTCACCATCCTCAACGGCATCAAGGCCAAACAGAAGAAGCTGGTCTATATGCCTGGCTGCGACCTGACATACGACAAGGTTTTAGAGTGCCACATAGCTACAGAGTGTACGGCTCCTGACGGCAAGCGTGGACTGAAGGGTACTTTCTGGACGAATACTCAGATGGAGGGCAAGCCTTTCACAACAGAATACTACACAAAACCGCTGGCAGTCACCACCAATGGTATGCATGTCTTTGCCACGGGGTTGCCCATCGAGGATTTTTCCGCCAAGTATGAGACCACCTTTACTCCGAAGCAAGGCGGGGAATACGTGCTCAACGTGGAGGGCACGGGCGACTTTGAGGTCTATGTCAATGGTGAGCGCAAGGAGAAGCACCACATCTGGCGCTCCACGCCCACCCGTACCGTCCTGCAGGCGCAGGCTGGCCAGTCATTTCAGATAGAGGTTCGCTTCAGCACCGTCAAGACCTGGGGCGCCGGCATGAAGATCAATATTGCCCGCGAGCTGCCCATCGACTACAGCGAGACCATCGCCCAACTGAAGGGTATCGACAAAGTCATCTTCGTCGGCGGCATCTCGCCCGCCCTCGAAGGTGAGGAAATGCCTGTCAACATTGAAGGTTTCAAGGGTGGCGACCGCACCAGCATCGAACTGCCCAAGGTGCAGCGCGAGTTCATCAAGGCTTTGAAGGCTGCCGGCAAGCAGGTTATCTTTGTCTGCTGCTCAGGCTCTGCTATCGCCCTGTTGCCCGAAACGGAGAACTGCGAAGCCATCGTCCAGGCCTGGTATCCCGGCCAGGAGGGTGGAACGGCTGTTGCTGATGTACTTTTCGGCGACTACAACCCATCTGGCAAGTTGTCCGTCACGTTCTATAAGAGCGACAGCCAACTACCCGACTACGAGGACTACTCGATGAAAGGCCGTACCTACCGTTATTTCGACGATGCGTTGTTCCCCTTCGGCTACGGTTTGTCATATACGACGTTTAACATCGGCGATGCCACGTGTACGGCAAAGGGCAACGACATAACCATCACTGTTCCCGTCACCAACGCTGGCCAGCGCGACGGAACGGAGATTGTCCAGTTATATGTGCGTCCTACTGGCGATGCCGATGGTCCACTGAAGACTCTCCGTGCCTTCCAGCGCGTCTCCGTTAAGGCAGGACAGACGGCCACCGCCACCCTGCAGCTAAACCGAGAGAGTTTTGAGTTCTGGGATGCTGCCACCAATACGATGCGCTCCAAGCCAGGACAATATGAACTGCTCATCGGAACCAGCTCGCGAAAAGAAGATCTGAAATTACTGACTGTTAACATCAAAGATAGCTTATGAAATATCAAAGAACTATTTTATCAACTCTCGTTCTGTTCGTGGCAGCTACGGCTGCCACGGCACAGAACCCGGTCATTCGTGACCAGTTCACGGCTGACCCGACGGCTCGCGTATTTAATAATAAGGTGTACCTGTACCCGTCGCACGACATTGTACCACCTGCAGACTTTGCCAGAAAAGACTGGTTCTGCATGGCCGACTACCACGTCTTCTCGTCAGAGAACCTGACCGACTGGACCGACCACGGCATGATTATCTCGCAGCAGGCCGTGCCCTGGGGCAAGGCCGACGGCTACTCCATGTGGGCTCCCGACTGCGTCAGCAAGAACGGCAAGTACTACTTCTACTTCCCCAATGGTCCCAAGAGCGGACGAGGTTTTGCCATTGGCGTGGCTGTTGCCGACCGTCCCGAGGGACCGTTCAAATTGGAGCAGGAGCCCATCAAGGGTGTCAGTGGCATCGACCCCTGTGTGCTCGTCGACAAAGACGGTTCCGCCTATATATACTGGAGCGGCATGGGTATCCGCGGTGCCAAGCTGAAGGACAACATGCTGGAACTGGACGGCGAACTGAAGGAAATGAAGATGCCCCGTCGCGAGGGTCAGCCCGAAATGCCGCCCATGATGGTTGGCGGCGAGCAGATGGAGGGCCTGCCAGAAGGTTTCAAGGAGGGTCCCTTTGCCTTCCGCCGGGGCGACTGGTACTACCTGACCTTCCCGTGGGTGCGTGGCGACACCAGCAATGGCAAGAATCCCACCGAGACACTGGCCTACGCCATGTCGAAGTCGCCGTTGGGTCCCTGGGACTTCAAGGGCATCATCATGGCCGAGCACGCCAACCAGTGCTGGACCAACCACCACTCGCTGGTGGAGTACCGGGGCCAGTGGTATCTGTTCTATCACCACAACGACTTCTCGCCCCGCGACGACAAGCGACGCTCCGTATGCATCGAGAAGGTATCGTTCAACAATGACGGCACCATCCAGGAGGTGAAGCCTACCATGCGCGGTGTCGGCATCAACCAAGCAACGGAGAAAATAGAGATTGACCGCTACAGCACGGCATCGACTGAAGTAACGACAGAACTCATCGACACAGTGAACACCTTCCGCAGCTATCAGGCCACCCTACCTAAGAAGGGTAGTTGGCTGAAATATGATGGTGTGGACTTCAGCTGCATCACCGACGGTTACCTTGTCGTTGGTGCCAAGGCTGCCGATAATACAGAATTCTGCATTCGAGAGAAGAGTGCCAAAGGCAAGATCTTGGCACGCATCAAGATGACAGTGAAGAGCGAGATGACTCGTCCCGGCATGCCTACGCCCTTCCGTCGCGACCAGAGCAACCAGTGGATGACGATGACAGCCGCGTTAGACTATACGCCAAATGGCGTAACAGATCTTGTCATCACCAACGAGGGCAATGCTGCCGTATCTTTCGACTGGGTACAGTTCAAGAACCGTCCCAAGTACTTTACGCCTGTAGCTAAGGGGGCTGCCCCGTTGCAGCCCGACGAGCAGGGCTTCATCCACCGCTGGCACATGATGGAACCTTCGGCTGTTGACATTCGCTCGAACGTCATCTTCACCGACTCGTGGCTGCGCACCAAATTTACTGACGAACTGGCACAGTTGCCCAAGCAGCAGAAAAAGGCCAAGTGGTATAACCTGGACAGCGACACTTACAACATGAAGCTGTTCCGCTTCGCCGAGAAATATGGCAAGCAGACCTATGGCTCGTTCTATTGGGTGGAAACGGTCATCATGAATACAGAAGAGTTACAGGATGTACGTCTGGCATGCGGTTCCAATGGTGCCTCCATGTGGTGGCTCGACGGCGAGGGAGTGCTGCTGCTGGAGGGCGACCGCCGTATGGTGGAGGACGATGGCACGTCACGCCGCTTCACCCTCAAGCCCGGCAGTCATGTGCTGCGTGGTGCTATCATCAACGGTCCCGGCCTGGCAGACATGTGCGTCCGCTTCATCGACGAGAAAGGTAATCCAGTAAAGAACTATTTAATCAATGCACAATAAAATGAAAAAACTACATAGTATTTTTGCAGCTTTGACGATTGCCATCGCTGCTAATGCACAGACAGGCGCACCTTATATCCACGACCCTTCGACGCTGGCCGAATGTGACGGCAAATGGTACACTTTCGGTACGGGTGGTGGCGGTATCATCAGTGATGACGGATGGTCATGGCACAGTGGTGCCGACCGCCCAGGCGGCGGCGCAGCCCCTGATGTCATGAAAATTGGCGACCGCTACCTATGCATCTATGGTGCTACTGGCGGCGGACTGGGCGGTGGACACAACGGCCGCATCCTGACCATGTGGAACAAGACGCTCGACCCGAAGTCGCCCGACTTCAAGTGGTCGCAAGCCGTTGAGGTATGCGCCAGTGACGGCATGGAAGACCAGGATGCCATCGATCCTTGCCTGCTCCTCGACCCCACGACGGGCCGTCTTTGGGCGACATACGGCACCTACTTCGGCACCATCCGACTCATCGAACTAGACCCCAAGACGGGTTTCCGCATGAAGGGTAACAAGGAGAAGGACATCGCCATCGACTGCGAGGCTACCGACTTAATCTACCGCGACGGCTGGTATTACCTGTTAGGCACTCATGGCACCTGCTGCGACGGTGTGAATTCTACCTATAATATTGTGGTAGGCCGTTCACGTAACGTGGAAGGACCGTACCTCGACAATGTCGGCCGTGACATGTTTCATGGCGGCGGACGCATGGTATTCAATGCCGGCGACCGCAAGACTGGTGCAGGACACTTTGGACGCACCATTATCGACGAGGGTGTGGAAGTTGCTTCCTTCCACTGGGAGGCAGACTTCGACTTAAGCGGACGTTCCACCCTAGCTGTCCGTCCCCTGCTATGGAAGAACGGCTGGCCCGTAGGCGGCGAACAGTTCAAGGGTGGCACCTTTGCCATCGAGAGCGAGCGCCGTGGCTACTCGTTGGAAATCGCAGTCGACTTTGAGCGAATGAAACAGGAGCGTCAGGGATGGTTCAACCGCGAGGCCATGCAAAAACCACCAGTACCCATTGCTAACCAGAAACTTGACGAGGTGAAGGACAAATGGCCTGCAGGGGACATCGCCGTGCGTTGTAGCGACTATATGTTCCGCCCCTGGCAACACTGGACCATCACGCCCGTCAACGAGGCCGGCGGCTATCTGAGCGCCCCCTACTTCAAAATCACCATTGCTGGTACTGACCGCGCCTTAGCTGCTACTGCCGACAAGGAACTGACCACCGTCCCCACTTATACTGGCGCTGATGAACAGCTGTGGCGCATCGAGCAATTAACGGACGGCACCTATCGCATCATGCCGAAGGCCATCCCCGGCATCTCTGGTACAAATACACGCTATTGTATCTATTCTGTTGCCGACTCTACGCCGACACTCGCCGAATACGACTTCAAGAGTGACAACAGCAAATGGAATTTCAAAAGACAATAAAAAGTGGCAAACAGCAAGAGTAAACACGTTAAAAGTACGTCAAAATATTAAATTTCAATAGTATTTTAGTGTATTTTACACGTTTGATACAAACAAAAAAGTTTATGACACTTATAATAATGTCAGTTTCAAAAATTGTGCTTACCTTTGCATCGTGATTAAAAGTCACACTTGCAACCAAAACGAACCTGACACAGACATGAAGAAAAGATTTGTTTTAGTAATATTATCATTAGTAGTTTGTTTTGTAACCTCAGAAGCTGCCGGAAAGCGTTCCGGCAGCGCTGATGGTGCTTCTAAGGCTAATGAAACACTTGTAAAAGACTACGTTACGAATCCTATGCTTTGGGCAGATGTGCCTGATCCTGATATTATACGCGTGGGCGATACCTATTATTTGGTGTCGACGACCATGCACCTGATGCCAGGTGCTCCCATCATGCGGTCGAAGGACCTAAAGAACTGGGAGACGGTGGGTTATGTCTTCGACAAATTGACAGACTCTCCGAAATACGACCTGCAGGAGGGTACGGCATACGGCCGCGGCCAGTGGGCAACATCACTAAAATACCATAACGGACGTTTCTATGCTTTGTTGGCTCCCAACGAAGCCGGAGCAATGGGCGACACCTATATCTTTACCGCAGAGAAAGCCGAAGGGGAATGGAAACTATTGTCCAGGATGCGCCATTTCCACGACTGTTCGCTGTTCTTCGACGATGACAACCGCGTATACGTTATATATGGTACGGGCGAGATGATGGAACTGAAGCCCGACTTAAGCGATGTTATCGAGGGTACCCACCAGCATATTTTCAAGCGTGAAGCAGACGAGACAGGACTTTTGGAGGGTTCACGCATGATTAAACATAACGGCAAGTACTACCTGCTGATGATTTCGCACGTCTATGCCCCTGGCCGTCATCGCCGCGAGGTATGCTATAGGGCTAACGACATTCATGGGCCATACGAGAAGAACGTCATCTTACAATCGCCGTTCGGCGGTTTCTCCTACGAAGCACAGGGAACCATTGTTGACACGGAATGGGGCGACTGGTATGGCGTCATCTTCCAGGATCGTGGTGGTGTAGGCCGTGTGCTGACACTGATGCCCTGCCGCTGGATTGACGGCTGGCCAATGTTGGGCGACGAAGAAGGAATCGTTCCCGAACGTGTGCGTGCGCTGAAGAGTGGAGAGCCAGAGCATCATATCGTTTGTCCCGACAACTTCGGCAGCGACAAACTGGGACTGCACTGGCAATGGAACCATAATCCAATGGACAAAGCATGGAGTCTAACAGAGCGTCCGGGATGGCTTCGCTTGAAGACAGGCCGTGTGGTACCCAACCTCTACTTAGCCCCGAACACGCTGACACAGCGCATGGAGGGTCCGATGTGCAGTGGTTCTGTGAAACTGGACCTGTCGAAGATGAGAGACGGTGATGTTGCTGGTTTTGCAGCCTTCAACGACGAGACATGCGGCCTGTTTATCAAGAAGAACGGCAAGAAACTGACGCTGCAACTGAATGAGTTGTCAGTGAAGCTCTCCCAGCGCGAGAAGGCCGTAGAGAGTGTCACTGAGAAAACTGTGGAAGAACTCAAGTACTCCGCCAATGAAGTGTGGCTCCGCATTGATGCAGACTTCCGCCCCGGCGTAGGTGACAAGGCTAAGTTCTATTATAGCACAGATGGCACGGAATGGGCGCAGTTAGGCGATGAGTACAAGATGCGCTTCGACTGGCAGCGCTTCTTCATGGGTTCAAAGTTTGCCATCATCAACTATGCTACGAAGCGGCTTGGCGGCTGGATTGACGTTGACGCGTTCAGCTACCAAGCAGGTGAAAAATAATACCAAAAGCTCCCTTTCATGTTACGCTGCGTGACTTTTTTTGTTACGCAGCGTAAAGTTTTATGCATTATTTTGGTTCTTTTCGCAAAAAATGCTTATCTTTGCAGCCGTTACTAACAAACTGACTACTAGTATTACTCACAAACATGAATAGTTCGACTTATATACGAAGTATATTTTTATTGATATCTCTTTGCCTCGGATGTAACGCTCATGCCCAAATGGGCAAACTGTTTGATGCCGACAAACAAATGTCAAGCAGTTTCACAACGCAGATTTACCTGGATCGTGATGGGTTTATATGGGTAGCTACACGTAACGGTCTGAACCGCTACGACGGCTACAAGTTCCTCATTCTGAAGAAGGAATCGCGGAAGGACTTGGGAATGGCCAGTAATTATGTGAACTGCATGATGCAGGATCGCGACGGTCTATTTTATGTCGGCATGTACGGTGCATTGCAGACCTACGATGGTGAACGTTTCCAGGATGTCAAGACTTACAGTGTGGATGGCACCCCTGTTCCTTGTTATGTGACATCTCTGTTGCAACGCCGTAACGGTGACATTTTGATAGGAACGTCAGGCCATGGCGTACTGAAGATGAATGACCACCAAGAAGCCCGCGAGATGGACAAGCGCCTACGCGAGGCAAAATCCATACACAAACTGATGGAGGACAGCCATGGCAATCTGTGGATTCTCTCTGACGATCAAGGTCTTTGGCGTTGGGACGGCAACCATATCAAGCGTTATTTCCAGGATGACGAACACCGGCATACGATATTTGACATCTGTGAATACAGTGATGGTCATTTTTATGTCGGTACCACCAATCATGGTCTTTACCGGCTCGACGGCGATACGCCTGTCCATATCGAGGCGACAGGCAACAAACATATCTCAACACTTTATATCAACAACCGCCAGCATATCATGCTGGGGTACGATGGTTCAGGACTTGCCATCTATGACCCCAAGAGCAACCGTCTAGTCGACAATCCCTATTTCAGCCGTGACGTAGACCTGAGTACGGCAAAGGTCTACTCCATTTGCGAGGACCACAATGGTAACGTATGGCTAGGATTGTTGCAGAAGGGTATCTATATGCAACCCGGACATACAATGGGCTTTAGCTACATGGGCTACAAACTAGGGTCGAGAAATGTCATCGGCTCGGCCTGCGTCACCAGCGTACTAGGGGGGGCGAATGGTTACAAATGGATAGGTACCGACCGCGATGGTCTCTACTGCATGGACAGTAACGAAAAAGCCATCAAGCACTTCAAGGAACACTTCCCTGCTACCATATTGGGACTCTGCGAGGACAAGCTGGGACGCATCTGGGTGGGTACCTATAAAGAGGGATTGGGTTATATAGACCCGAAGAAAATGGCCTTTCATCCTCAACTACTGCCACAAGGTTCTCCAACCAGCATCTTTGACCTCGAAACAGATCATGAGGGGCGTTTGTGGATAGCTACCATGGGCTATGGCCTACAATGTCTGAATTTAGAAACTGGTGACGTGAAAATCTACCGACAGGCTGAAAAGGCTCCTAGTGACCCCAAGGTGAACAGCATCACCAACGACTATATCTCGCAGGTATCTATATCGCCTGATGGGAAACGTGTCTACGCAGCCACATCTATGGGTGTCTGTGCAATGGTCATCGAAAGCGAAGACTGGATCTCGACGTTTGGCAAGAACTGTCCTAACTACGGCATACCGACACGTATCGCCCGAGAGTTTGGTGGCGTGTTGTATGTTGGTACGAACGACGGATTGGTGTGCTATGACATGAAGACGCGACAGACAACGCTGAAAGACTTGGAGAGTGGACTCACCGATAATGGTATTGCCTCTATCGAGCAGGACAGTCAGGGACATCTGTGGATCAGTACCGACCACGGACTCTGCTGCCTGGATCCCAAGACTGGCAAGACCAACACCTACTATGTGGACAACGGCTTGCAGTCTAAC
>Ga0247610_10007118_pt1 | contig 11516 bp, 3 predicted proteins | sample 174DNAGHGhighgp2_FD_193483 | JGI IMG/M metagenome (GOLD analysis project Ga0247610, IMG submission 193483) | Sheep rumen microbial communities from Palmerston North, Manawatu-Wanganui, New Zealand - 1742 DNA GHGhigh gp2 | ecosystem: Host-associated > Mammals > Digestive system > Stomach > Rumen ...
CGCATGCTCTGATGTGGGGCCTGCTCATCACATGGGCGGCCACATCGGCCCTTTTACCGGCAAGGGTGTGATTGTGGGTGTTGTGGATACCGGAATCGACTTCAACCACATCAACTTCATGGACGACACGGGCCGTTCCCGTGTGTGCGCCGTTTACATGCCGGCCGACTCTACAGGGACACCTCCGGTGGTCGATGGGCTGGAATTGCCCGGCAGCTGCTATGAGCAGCCCTGGGAAATCGCTTCACTGACGGCCGACAGCCACACATCTTCTCACGGCTCCCACACCCTGGGCACTGCTGCCGGCAGTTTCAGGGATAATGGCTTGAACGGCGTGGCTGTTGATGCCGATATAGTTGCCTGCGGCCTTCCTGCCGAGGAGCTGACCGACGTCAACATTGCCCATGCGGTAAAATACATCTGCGATTATGCCGGCAGGGTAGGGAAGCCCTGTGTCATCAATCTGAGCATAGGCAGCAACGACGGGCCCAATGACGGCTCATCCTTTTTGTGCCGCGTCTTCTCCTCCTTGTCGGCTCCTGGCCGCATGTGCGTCGTCTCGGCCGGCAACGATGGCGAGTATCCTGTCTGCTTCAGATACTCGGTTAAGCACCAGTCCGATACGGTGACCACCTTCCTGCGCAACAGGTGGGGTGGATTACAGCGCCAGGGCTATGTGAGCATGTGGAGCAACGGATTGCAGGAGCACAGGTCGCGGCTCGTGGTCGTGAACCGCTCAACCGGCAAGCTGGAATATGCCTCGCCAGTGGTCGGGACAATGGATGGGGACAGCGTGTTTGTCGTGTCCGGGGAGTCGGATGCCGTTTTCGGTGCCTATTACCAGGGCGAAATCATGTATGCCAGCGCCTTGGAACCGGCTTTTGGCAGTGACGGCAACCTGATGGAAGATCAACGGTTCCACTCCTATTGGGTCTTTGACGTCGAGTCGCTTGAACCCGGGCATCTGGTTGGCATCCAGTACTTTGCCGACGGCCCGGTTGACCTGGTGGGATGGTGCACCCAGGACGCCTATTTCTATGCCTTCGGCATGCCGGGCGCCGTGGGCGGGTCACCTGAGGGTTCAATCAGTGACCTGGCCACTACCGATGACGTGATTTCGGTGGGAGCCTACTGTTCCAGGAACTTTTATGAAACGGCACAGGGCGGTTTGGTGTCCTATGATACTTTCAGTCCTGCCCAGGTGGCATCGTTTTCTTCCTATGGCCCCGATGAAAACGGTATTCAGCGCCCCGACGTGTGTGCTCCTGGCGCAGTCGTTATCTCGTCGGCCAACAGGTTTGATGACCTTTCCGACCGCAGCAACTGGCCCGCCGCTGTTGTGAGCGATGGCATGGAGTACCCCTATTATCCCAACAAGGGCACCTCGATGTCGGCCCCGGTGGTCACAGGGGCCGTCGCATTGATGCTCCAGGCCAATCCGTCGCTGACTGCTGCCGATGTGCGTGAGGTGCTCAAGCGCAGTTCGGCCAGGGACGAACATGTGCTCAATGGAAACGCCGCACAATGGGGCGCGGGCAAGCTCGATGTGTGGGCCGCTGTCAACGATGTGACCAGAAACATCATCCCGCTGGGTGATGTGAACGATGACGGAGAAGTGAACATTGCCGATGTGCAGGCGATTATCGCTATCATTCAGGGTCTGCCGACGGACTTTGCAACCTCCCGGCTGCTGCGTGCCGATGTGGACCAGGACACTGAAATCAACATCTCGGACATCAACCGCGTGATTGGCATGATATTGAAATAAACTCAAGTTTCTAAAGGGGCAAAGCCACTTTAGGAAACTTGAAAAATAAAGATAATGTAATAGACTATGATTGATTATATTAAAGGAGAAATTGCGGAACTCAATCCCGCTTTTGCCGTGATTGACAATCATGGCATGGGATTCATGTTGAATATCTCCCTGTCTACCTACGACGTCTTGTCCCAGATAGGGCAGGGAAAAGAGGCCAAACTGTTTGTGCATGAGGCGATTCGTGAAGATGCACACCTGCTCTACGGGTTCAGCTCCAAGAAGGAGCGTGAGGCCTTCCTGCTGCTCATCACGGTGTCGGGTGTGGGACCCAATATTGCACGCATGGTGCTCTCGTCGATGAGCGTGGATGATTTCTCCAGAGCCATCGCAGGAAACCAGGTTGCCGTCTTCAAGGCGGTGAAGGGAGTGGGAGCAAAAACTGCACAACGCATAATTGTTGACCTCAAAGATAAAATAAAACTGGCCGATACTACGTTATTAGAGAAAGCAGACCTTGCCACTGGTGAGAATTTTGACGAAGCGCTAGCCGCTCTTGTCATGTTGGGCTTTACTCAACAGGCGTCGCAAAAGGCGCTTAAGTCGCTGTTTTCCAGCAATCCAGCATTGACTGTTGAACAGGCCATCAAGCAAGCGCTCAAGATGATGTGATCCCCTCGGGTGGTAAAAGGGTGCTAACGACTAGTTTTAGTGTTTTGTTCATGCTGAACCGAAAAAAAATATTTCTCTCGATAATTATTGGCGGCCTGCTGGGTTGGTGGGCCGGCAGTAATTCCCTTTTGGCACAATATGTGACCAGCACGATGCCACCGCCTCCTCCACCTCCCGACACACGTCCATCGGCACAGCGCCAAACGACCCCCCAGCTGGACTTGCATTTTGATGTCAAGCCCACGATTCCTGTTTCCTATGACGACGTGCAGGGAACGGGAGAATATTCAGCAGACCTGAAGACCCCGTCCAATATCACGAGCGAAGTGGAGTTTGACCCCGAGACGGGCTGTTATGTGATCCACACTCGCTTGGGCGACTATGATATCGTCACCCCCTACATCATGTCGTCTGATGAATACAGCAATATGGATTTCAGGCGTTCGATGATGGAGTATTACCGCCAGAAGAATGCCGAGAGTGCCCAAAACCAGGAAAAGGACCCGTTTAATTTCCTGGACATGCAATTCGGCATGGGGCCGCTCGAGACGGTCTTTGGACCTGGTGGCGTTCAGCTCAAGACCACCGGCTCGGTAGTCATCAAGATGGGTGTCAAGAGCAACTCGACCGATAACCCGGCCCTCTCGGTGTCACAACGCCGCAAGACCTATTTTGACTTTGAACAGCAAATCCAGGCCAACGTCGCTGCCACGGTGGGTGACAAAATGCGCTTCAACATGAATTATAACACTGCAGCGACATTTGACTTCGACAGCAAGAACCTCAAGCTGGCCTACGAGGGCAAGGAGGACGAGATCATCAAGAACCTCGAGGCCGGTAATGTGAGCATGACCACAGGCTCCTCGCTCATTCGCGGTAGCGCAGCGCTGTTCGGTATCAAGACCAAACTGCAGTTTGGCAAGCTCACGGCCACGGCGCTGGTCTCGCAACAGAACAGTGAAACCCAGACGGTGAACAGCAGGGGCGGTTCCCAGACCAATGAGTTCGTCATCTCGGCCGATAAGTATGACCAGAACCGCAACTTCTTCCTCTCACACTTCTTCCGCGATAACTATGACCGGTGGTGCTCGACGCTGCCACTGGTGTCATCAGGAATCCACATCACCCGCATCGAGGTGTGGATTACCAACAAGCGCAGCAACTTCAACGAGTCGCGCAACATCATGGCGTTCATGGATCTGGGCGAGGGCGACATGAATCACATCAGCAACCACCACTGGGTTGGTGTGGGTTCGACCTTGCCATCAAACAATGCCAATAACCTGCTCACCGAGATCAAGGAGAATTATCCCGATGCCCGTTATATGAGCAAGGCTTCCACCGCCTTGAGCCCGTTGAAGGACGTCGGCTTTGAAGGCGGTACCGATTATGAGAAGATCGAGAGCGCCCGCCTGTTGCCCTCGACTGAATATACGTTGAATCCCAATCTGGGCTACATCATGCTCAACACGGCATTGTCAAGCGACGAGATCCTGGGTGTGGCCTATGAGTACACCTATGGCGGACAGACCTACCAGGTGGGTGAGTTCTCGGGAAACATCACTTCGACCGAGCAGTCCATCTACGTCAAGATGTTGAAGGGTACCACATCCTCGCCCTATTATCCCATGTGGGACCTGGCCATGAAGAATGTCTATGACCTGGGCGCTTATTCGATCCAGTCCAGCAATTTCAAGCTGAACATCAAGTACCTGAGCGACACGACAGGTAATGAATTGACCTATATCCCCGCTGGCAGAATCAAGGAAAAACCGCTGTTGCAGGTGATGAACCTTGACCGATTGGATGCCAACAGGGAGACCAATATCGACGGCAAGTTTGACTACATCGAGGGATATACCATGAACTCGAATAAGGGAAAGATCATCTTCCCTGTGGTGGAGCCCTTCGGTGAGCACTTGCGTTCCCAGTTCGCCGACGATGATGTGGCCAGGAACTTCATTTACACTGAGCTCTATGACTCGACGCTCACTGTGGCTCAGCAGTTCAGCGACAAGAACAAGTTCATCCTTGCTGGTGAGTACCAGTCAAGTAAGGGTAGCGTCATCCCGCTCAATGCAACCAATGTGGCCCGCGGTTCGGTAGTCGTTACTGCCGGCGGTGTAACGTTGAAAGAGAACAGCGACTATGTCGTTGACTATGTCATGGGTACCGTGACGATTACCAATCAGAATATCATTGATGCCGGTACCGACGTCAGTGTCTCGCTGGAGAACCAGTCCACCTTCAGCATGCAGCGCAAGACGCTATTGGGCTTGGATCTTGATTATGCCTTCAACAAGGACTTCCACGTCGGTGCCACGGTCATGCATTATGGCGAAAAGGCGATTGGCGACAAGGTGGCCATCGGCAGTGAGTTGGTCAACAACACCATCTGGGGCATGAACATGTCCTATAACTCCCAATTCATGTGGCTGACCAACTTGATCAACAAGATTCCCACGGTGAATGCGGTGGCTCCATCGAGCATCACCTTCCAGGGTGAGTTCGCGCAATTGGTTCCGCATCAGGCCTCGACGGGTTCCAATTCGGGCAGCTCCTATATCGATGACTTCGAGTCCACACAAACGCCTGTCGATATCCGTTCGCCCTATTCATGGTTCTTGTCATCGACACCCTATGATCCGTCGGCTGACGCATTATTCCCCGAAGCCGCCCTCTCCAATGATGTGTCGTATGGTAAAAACCGTGCACTGTTGTCGTGGTATTCGGTTGACCGCCTGTTCACACAGCGCAACTCGTCCTATGCCCCGGGCTACATCAAGAGTGACCTGGATGCGTTGTCCTATCCCTATGCCCGTGAGGTAGCGTTCAGCGAGGTGTTCCCCGGCCGTGAGCTCAACTATGGTGAGTCCTCGGTAATCCAGACGCTCAACCTCTCGTTCTATCCTCGCGAGCGTGGCCCGTACAACCTGGATGCCGATCGCATTGATCCTGACGGTTATCTGCTCGATCCCGAGTCGCGCTGGGGCGGCATCATGCGCAAGATGGACAATACCAATTTTGAACAGTCCAACATTGAGTACATCCAGTTCTGGATGCTCGACCCCTTCATGGATCCCAACCTGAACAACACCGATGGCGGCTCATTGTACTTCAACCTGGGTGAGGTGAGTGAGGATATCCTCAAAGACGGACTCAAGAGCTATGAGAACGGCTTGCCCATCAATGGGGACTCGACCTATGTTAGCAACACCGTTTGGGGTAAAGTGTCGTCGCAGTCGTCGTTGACCTATGCCTTTGACAACACTAACGGGGCCCGCATCCTGCAGGATGTGGGACTTGATGGCTTGTCAACGGCCCAGGAGTTTGAACACACGACCTATAAGGAATTCCTGGAGAAACTGCGTGGCAAGCTGTCGGAGTCGGCCCAAGCCTCGATGCAGGAAGACATTTTCTCGCCGTTAAGAGACCCGGCAAGCGACAACTACGCCTTCTACCGTCACAACTACTATGACACAAATCGTGCCTCGATCAATGACCGGTACAAGCACTATAATGGCACCGATGGCAACTCGCTGTCGCAGAATGATGCTGCCGACGGACAGTACCAGACGGCACGTTCAACGCCCGATGTCGAGGACATCAATCAGGACAATACCCTCAACGAGTATGAGCGTTATTTCCAGTACAGGGTAGCGATACACCCCGACTCCCTGAAGGTGGGCATGAACTATGTTACCGACAAGCAGGTCGCTAATGTGCACACCCGCAATGGCGAGACGCAGCAGGCAACCTGGTATCAGTTCACCATTCCTCTCATCAACTATGAAAAGAAAGTGGGAACCATCCAGGACTTTTCCACCATCCGTTTCATGCGCATGTTCATGACGGGCTTTAAGGAGACCACTCACTTGAGGTTCGCCTCGCTCGAGCTCGTGCGCGGTGAGTGGAGGAACTACAAGTATAACCTGAACATGCGAGGTGAGCATCCCGCTAATGGCAGCATCAGCATCAACACGGTGAATATCGAGGAGAATGCATCGCGCGAGCCGGTGAATTATGTGCTGCCTCCTGGCGTGGCGCGCGTGATCGACAGCGGCCAGTCCCAAATCAGGCAGATCAATGAGCAGTCCATGCAGCTCACCGTGAATGACCTGGATGCCGGTGATGCCCGTGGCGTTTACCGCAACACCGAGCTTGACCTGCGCACCTATAAGCGATTGCAGATGTTTGTCCACAACGAGGCCATTATCGGTAATGAGACCAATCTGCGCAATGGTGATGTGTCGCTGTTCATTCGACTGGGATCGGATGTGAAGAACAACTACTACGAGTATGAGATTCCCTTGACCGTGACACCGCCGGGCCGTTACAGCACCAACAGCTCCAGCGACAGGCTCAAGGTGTGGCCCGAGGAGAACATGCTCGACATTGATCTGGATGTCCTGGTCAATGCCAAGAAGAACCGCAATGCCGACAAGATGGCCGGAGTTCCCGGTGTTGGTTACGGTGTGCGCTACCAGGATGTCGACGATGACCATCCTAACAACAAGGTGTATGTGATTGGCAATCCTTCGCTCAGCAAGGTGAGGGTCATGCTCATTGGTGTGCGCAACAATTCTCCCTCGACCAAGAGTTGCGTGGTCTGGGTGGATGAGATGCGTGTGACCGACTTCGACAGCGAGGGCGGCTGGGCTGCCAAGGCATCGATGACGCTCAACATGAGTGACATCGCTACCGTCAACATGGGTTTCCACAAGGAGACCGAGGGCTTCGGCTCGGTGGAACAGAGCCTGTCGCAGCGGCGCCTGGATAACTATGACCAGTACAACATTGCCGTGTCGGCCGATTTGGGCCGCTTTATCCCCGAGAAGGCTAAGCTGCATGCGCCCATCTACTATTCCTATAGCAATGAGAAGACCAGGCCCAAGTACAATCCTCTTGACCAGGACATGAAACTGGATGAGGCGATTGACGTGTGTGAAACCAAAGAGCAGCGCGACAGCATCATGGAGTATGCCGTCACGCAGCGCACCGTACAGAGCTTCTCGATTTCGGGCCTCAAGTTTGACGTGAAAACGATGAAGAATCCCATGCCCTGGGATCCTGCCAACTTCACGTTTGCCTATTCATTCAATAAGCAGCACCTCAACGACCCAGAGAATGTTTACGAGAACACCAATGACTATCGTGGCAGCATGGAATACAGCTGGACCCCTTATGCCAAGCCCTTCAAGCCGTTCTCGCGTTTTGTCAACGAGAAGAACAAGAGCATGAAGTTTGTGCGTGACTGGGAGCTCCACTGGTTGCCCTCCAACTTGTCGTTCCGCACTAATATCTCGCGCTCTTATTATGAACAGCAAACGCGCAACGAAACGGGTATCGACGTTGAGCTTCCTGTATCAGTCAGCAAGAGCTTCTTGTGGGACAGGCAGTTTGGTTTGTCATGGAGTTTCACCAAGTCGTTGACGGCAACGTTCAAGAGCAACACGAGGGCCCACATCCTTGAGCCGATTGGACAGGTGAACCGCAGGCTCTACCCCGATGAGTACCGTGACTGGCGTGATTCGGTGATGAGGTCAATCCGCGATTTGGGAACTCCGTGGGCCTACGACCAGTCCTTTATCGTGTCCTATAAAGCGCCGTTCACCCAGATTCCCATTTTGAGCTGGATCAATGCTAGCGCTTCCTATGATTCGAGATACAACTGGGACCGTGGTACCGTCATCAATAATGTCTCGTCGGGCAACACGATTTCAAACACTACGATACGTACGCTTGATGGAAAGTTCAGTCTGGAGCAGTTCTATACCAAGATTCCTTATCTGAAAAAGGTTGATGAACGCTTCTCGAGCAAGAACACCAAGCGTAATAACCGGCAGGCAAGTAAACGTGAGAAACCCAAGAAGTTTGCCCGGACGGTCAAGTTGAGTCCCGACTCGGCCGTAGTGGTCAATCACAAGTTGGGCGTGAAGAATATCAAGGTATCGGCCACAACAGCCGACAACACTCCTTACAAGATTGAATACAAAGTCAAGGATAAGGATAATCTTGAAATCACCACCCTGGGAACCGAGAACCTGAAATTGACCATCACCGAGGTGCAGAAAGAAGAGCGCAAGAACTTCTTTACCGAGTCGGCCCAGTACCTGAGCCGTGTGCTCATGAGTGTGCGCAACATTAATGTGAACTGGAAAAAGACGACGTCGTTGACGCTGCCGCAGTTCGTCCCCGATATTGGCGACATTTTTGGACAGACGACCCATTATGATGTCATGTCACCTGGTCTTGACTTTGCCTTTGGCTTTGTGGGACAATCCTACATTGACAAGGCGCTGGGCCATGGCTGGCTGAGTGGTGACACCACCTTGACCTCTCCTGCCTTGTATAGTAATACCCAGGAATTCAAAGCCGAGATCCAGCTCGAACCCATCGCTGGACTAAAGATCAAACTGAATGGTGACTGGACTGACACCCACAAGAACCAGATCCAGTTCATGTTTGCCGACCCGACAATTATTTACGGTGGCGGCTATTCCAGGACCCATATTGCCATGGCCACGGCTTTCAAGGGCTTCAAGGCCGATGATAACTACCATAGCGAGACGTTTGACAAGTTCTTGGAAAATAGGGAAATTATTGCCCAGCGCATTCAGGAAAAGTACATGGGAACCACCTATCCCGACCGTGGCTTCCTGAGAGGCAATCTGGGCGGCAAGACCTATAGCCTTGAAAACGGACAGGTCAATCCCTCGAGCAGCGATGTCATGATTCCTGCATTCCTGGCGGCCTACTCGGGCAAGAATGCTAAAACGATTGACTTGAACCCGTTCCCTGGCTTGAAGGCGATTCTGCCCAACTGGACGATTACCTATGACGGCCTGATGCGCATTCCGTTCTTCAAGAAGTTGTTCAAGTCCTTCAACCTGACCCATTCCTATAAGTGTCAATATAAAATTGACTCGTTCACTTCCTACAGCGACTGGGTGAGCATTGGCGAGGGACTGGGATTCACCCGTGATGTGCTCACCGATGGCGCGATACCGTCGTCACCTTACAATATCGCTTCGGTCTCGGTGATTGAGAATTTTGCTCCGTTGATTGGCTTCTCGGCTACGTTATTCAACGATCTCACCCTCGACGTGAGATATGATTCCGGGCGCACGCTCGCCCTTAACTCATCGGCGGGTCAGCTGGTAGAGGGTACAACCAAGACATTTGGTGTGACTGGCAGTTACAAGATTGCTAACTTCAACCAAGTGCTCAAGCTCAAGACCAAGCAGCAGAATGTGAACAACGACCTGTCCTTTGATCTCACAGTGAAGATGTCTAGCAACACGTCGTTGATTCGCAAGATTGAGACCAATACAGCCTCGGCGACACAGGGCACGCGCTCGTGGACCGTTGACTTCAAGACCAACTATGTCGTTAGCAAGCTCATCACGTTGACCGCTTTCTTCGACTACACGAGCAACATGCCGCTGGTTTCCACTACTGCCTATCCCACGACCAGCACCAATTATGGTTTGCAAATCACCATGGCGCTTGCCAAATAACCCGTTATGGTACTGAGTCTAGCTGTATATACTGTTACTGCCGTGGTGATGGCTTGGCTTGGATGGCATGTGGGCCAGCGTGAACAGCGCGTGCTGGCAGCTGGCGGTGGCCACCTGTCGATGGCATCATGGGAAATCCTGGCTTCGATAGTCATCTATGTTGTGGTATCGGCTTTTAGATGGCAAACGAGTTGGGACTACAACATGTACTACAATCACTATGTGGCTATGCAGTCGCTGGGTGAGTATTCCCGTGAGAACTTTGAACCCGGTTTCTCGCTCATTGCCCATGTGATGGGCAAGGCGGGCATGCATTTCGCCTTCTACTTTGCATTCTGGGCATTGGTGCAGATTGTGTTGCTCTATTACGCCCTGAGGAGGCGCAAGGAGCTGCTGCCGTGGCTGGCATTGTGCATCTTTCTGGGACCCTACTATATCTTTTGGATGGGCTTCATCCGCCAGTCGGTGGTCGAGGCGATGTTTGTGGTCATGGTGGAACTCATCGTGCGTCGCAAGTTCTGGTGGTATCTGTTGCTGTCGCTGGTAGCGGTCTCCATCCACAAGATGTGCGTGCTGTTCATCCCCTTGTATCTCATTCCGCTCATTCCGGTGGGCAAGGGCAAGCGCTGGCTGCCGTTCGCTCTGTTGGGCCTGTGCATTTTGCTGGGTTCATTCCCGCAATGGATCAGGTGGATGTTCGACAGCCTCGGTCAGTTGGCCCAGGTGCTGGGTTACGGCCACTATCACCGCTTGTTCATGTCCCACGACCTGGAATATGCCTTCCGCACCGTGATTGGTCCTGCGCGCTTGCTGCCTCTTGTCTCCTGTCTGGCGATGATCTGGTTCTATCCGGGTATCAGGACGATGTTTGGCGATGACAAGTATCTGCCGGCCATCTATCGTTTCTCGCTGGTGTATATGGGATACATCAATCTGTTTGCCAACACGACACAGTATCTTGCACGGCCTGGTGAACTGATGCGCACATGCTTTGTGTTCATGCTCTGCTACCTGTTGTGTTACCTGTGGCGCAAGCGCCTGTGGTGGGCCTTCGCCATCATTGCCATTTCCAATTTCTATTATGTTTATTATGAGATTGCCAAGTCGGTAATTATTGGTGGCAGCATCTACATGCCTGAACTGTATCACACCTTCCTGTTCTCTTGAGTGGACCCATGAGGCTGAGGGGTGGGGGAAAGGGACGGGATTACTCTTTCTTGCCGCCAAATTTGTTGTAGCTGACGTTTTCTTCCTTGAATTTGTTCTTGGGCTCGGGAGCCTCGTCGGGATAACCGACACGAACAACGGCAACGGGCACGATGTTGAGCGGACAATTCAGGATGTTGGCAACCTCGGCAGTGCGGTCCATTGCGGGATACACGCCAGTCCACACGGCGCCCAGCCCCAGGGCATGCGCTGCAAGCAACAGATTCTCGGTAGCAGCCGACACGTCTTCAACCCAAAAGTCGGGCAGCTTGGTCTTGCCATCGGGCATCATGGTCTTGTCGGTATCGCCACACAGGGCAATCAGCAGCGGGGCATTGGTGGGTTGCTTGCCCGAGAGCAGG
>Ga0247610_10007119_pt1 | contig 11515 bp, 11 predicted proteins | sample 174DNAGHGhighgp2_FD_193483 | JGI IMG/M metagenome (GOLD analysis project Ga0247610, IMG submission 193483) | Sheep rumen microbial communities from Palmerston North, Manawatu-Wanganui, New Zealand - 1742 DNA GHGhigh gp2 | ecosystem: Host-associated > Mammals > Digestive system > Stomach > Rumen...
TTTCATCGAGAAGAAGCTTTTCTTGAAGGTGAACCGCGAGAAGACCCATGTAGGGAGCGTGAACGGTCAGAAATACCTTGGCTACTCCTTCTACACATGAAAGGGAAAGACTCGCTTGTGCATCCACCCGAAGACGAAAGCCAAGTTGCGCAGAAAGCTCAAAGAGCTGACGCGCCGCAGCTGGAACATCGGTTATGCGAGGCGCAAGGAGGTGTTGACCCAGACAATCCGAGGTTGGGTGACCTACTTTCGGTACGCCGACATGCGTAGTTTCTTGGAAGACACAGACCAATGGCTGCGTGGTCGCATACGTATGTGTATATGTAAAAGCTGGAAGCGGGTACGCACACGTTTCAAGAATTTGCAGAAATGTGACATCGCCAAGTGGCAGGCGTGGCAATGGGCAAACAGCCGTAAAGGCTATTTCCGTGCTGCCCACAGCTTCATGCATCGTGTTGCCACAGCAGAGAAACTGAAACGTGCAGGCTACCCTTGCCTCATGGATTATTACGTAAAGTTGCATCCGTGTTAAGAACCGCCGTATGCGGAACCGCATGTACGGTGGTGTGAGAGGTCGGAAAACGAAAGTAGGAAGAAACAACTTCGTTTTCCTCCTACTCGATTCACATTTCAAAATTGTAGCCAAATTGTAGCCAATTCTACTATCCGCTTTGCTATCAGCGAATGACGGCCGAGTTTGACTTTGGGGCAAGCGATGACAACGGAACATTTGGCATGTGCTAAGTTGGTGATAAAAGGATGTTCGAAGTTTAGGCCATCGTAAATAATGTCCGTCGTTGGGAACAGGCTGTCAAACATTTCATTATTCCTAAATCTGTAGCCGATAGAGGCATAGCCCTTCAAACGCTTGCGGTACATAGATTCGCAGACAGGAACTCGGATGTCGATGTAATCATAGATCTGTACTTCTTGTTTTCCTTCATAGTCGCGATGCAAACGCGCTGCATACTGGGCCACGCTGCACGTCTGTGCTGCTGCAACTGCTTCTTCGAGCAGATGCCCGTCCACATCATCCTTCATCTGCAGAATGATGCGCACTGTCATAGGGTACTCGTCATCGACCCTATTCAATTAGAAACGCTCAATGAATAGCCTTTTCATCTGTCGGTTTGGATTAGTCAAAGCCTATTTGCTCTGCCTGAACAGCCAGTCGCGCACTGCTGCAATCTTATAGCCGTAGTCGAAGGAAGCCATGTGCTCCATGCCCTTGCCTGATTCGGGGAGTACACTGCCTGCCTCCCATCTGATGAAGTTGATGTTGCCGCCACGTGCAATCAGTTCTTCTGCCAACTTCTCCTGCTCTGATGAAGGCAGTTTCGCACTCCAACTTGCAGAGTCAACACGGGCATTGTTCTCCTTCAGCACTTTTGCCAGGTCTTTCATGCCACCCGATGCTTTCTGGTCTCCTCCAGCCACGATGTAGAAGAAATGTTTCTTGCCGAAGTCCTTCATTTTCGAAGTGTCCCACTGGCTGCTAACAAACAATGAGGCCGCAAAAAGGTCGGGATGTGTGATGTTGAAATAGAACGACATCATGCCACCCATAGACTGCCCCGTGGTGTATAGGCGGTTGGTATCTACATTGTATTCCTTGCAGACAGACTGAAGCAGTCGGATTGTCATTTCTACCTCGTCGGTGGTGCTCTAATCGTCCTGCACAGCCCAGTCGGTGTATTGTGGCACCAACACGAATGAAGGATGTTTCTGCTGATCTCTATTTGAAGCGAACTCCAAGGCGCCATACCCTTGCGTGAGCGGAGCTGTCACTTCCTTTCCTGCGGTACTGGCATCAGCCATGAAGAGCACTAAGGGGAGTTTCTGACCTGCCTCGGAACCTTCGGGAATCAGCAGATTGTACTCCATCGTCTTGCCTGTCTGTTTGTCGTTGTACGTCAGTTGCTTGAACTTTCCTAGTGCCTCTTGCTTCAATGCCGTGAAAACACTGTCAGAATCTTTGTTAATCACCATGTGGCCACCTTGGCGAGGACCACGTTCACCGCCCTTCTTCTGGGCGCAGGCAGTAAAGCAAACAAGTGCCACTGCCAGCAAAAACAACACTTTCTTCATATTCATCTTTGGAGTGTTTCGAGTCACAGCTCTGGTCTCTGCCAAGACCTTTTTACTTAAACAATGTTCTTTTCTGTGAAAAGCGAATAATTTTGAGTGGCAAAATTAGTCATATCTGATAAATTACGGAAAATAATGCGTAAATTTGTGCCAAGTTTTAACAAAAGTTGAATCTCGTCACGACTCGACCATTCATGCAAGCATGTTCTTGGAGCCAAGCGGCAAAGCCGAGCGGGTGCTCGCCGCTCCGAGAATTGAGAATAATTAGGATTTAGCGATGGGTAACATCAAGATCGTCAAAGATGTATTTGACACTAAACTGGAGCTGGAACATGCTGCGGGTGTGGTGATTCATGAGATTAGGACTTTGGAGAAGAAGTAAGATGGATATAGGAAAGGCATTTGAGGTTGCTTTCAACCGAATGAAGGAGAAAAACTGGGAGAAGATCTATGTCGTGGTGGATATTCATGACACGATTCTGCGGGCCTGTTATGAGAATGAGGAGACCTACGACTATTATCCTTATGCTCGTGAGGCCTTGCAACTGATGACCAGCCGTGATGATATCTGCATGATTCTCTGGAGCGGCTGCTATGATGAGCAGATGGCCATGTATAAGAGCCGTTTTGCTGAGGAGGGCATCCTTTTCGACTATGCCAACGAGAACCCGGAAGTTGGAAAGACGAGTTTCCAGAACTTCGAGGTGAAACTCTACTTTAACGTAGGTATTGATGACAAGTTCGGCTTCGAGGCAGAGACGGACTGGGTGAAGGTAATAGAAACTTTAGGCAGGTTCTGATATGTATGGCATCGAGAAAAAGAAGGAATGAAGGACATTCTTAGTATGCCCTTCTCCCTGCATCCGTCATCAGTACACGACATTCAAGGTCTTTGAATCTCTGTCTGTTCAGTTCTGTCCAATGACTGCCTTTCCGCCTTGGTGACAATCGTTGAACCAATCGCCCATCTGGGAGAACCTTCACTCTAGAGTCAATCCATCCGAAACTAAGCCATTTGTTCTTTGCCACTTTTTGAGACTGATGTTCCCACGGCGGCAAAGACACACTTTTTTTTCACAAGCCGCCAAGCATTTCCATAATTATTTGCATTCTCAAACAAAAAACATCCATGAAGGCATTGCTTTATTTCAAAATTATTCGTATTTTTGCAGCCATATTGTAATTATGGTATGGCAAAGATAAAGAAATTAGATCCGCAGAAGATGAATGACAATCTTGCAAATGCATTGTCAGTTGGAGATTTCCTGAAGTTAATCCAGAAGGAGGTAAAGGAAAGGATGGATGAAATTGACTTTGACAAGCTTGAGGCTGAAGGGACTGATGCCAGCGCAGATGACGAAGAAAGCTACTTGCTGGGATTGGAGCTTCCAAAGTATAAGTTCATAGGTCCGATGAAGCAGGAGTTCCACATACGCATCAAGCTCAATAAAGCACCTGTCAACATTTGGCGCGAATTGGTCGTACCATCGAACATCACGCTAGAGTTGTTAGCCAATGTACTGATTGATGCCATGGGGTGGAAACATGAGCATTTATACCAGTATCATGGCAAGAATGACACATGCTATTTGAACTCCAGAGAGTTGAAGCATCGCAATGACAGCTTTTTTGCTTTCATGTCAAGAGTCCGATACAAGAATAGCGAAAGGACCTCATTGGAGAAAGTGCTTCAGCCCAAGGCGGGACGGCTCAAGTTCGAATATGACTTCGGTGATTCTTGGATTCACGACCTGTGGGTAAAAGGTGCACGTGACTATGCTCCAAATGAAGAGCCCGTCATCAAGTTGCTGAAAGCACACGGCGAGTGCCCACCAGAAGACTGTGGTGGTGTCTGGGGATATGCAGAACTACTAGAACTGAACAAAAAGAAACGAAAGACCGCTGAAGAAAAGGAGCGTCTGGAATGGTACGACATCCCTAAGGATTTCGACCCGGAAGCCTGCGATTTGGAATGGCTGCAAGACGATGTGGAATCACTCTGGCTGAGAATCAAAGAAAAGAAGTAATCAAAATGGCAAAGAAGAAACAAAAAAAGCAGGGCCAGCAATTTCTCTCGCCCGAGCAGTATATCAAACAGAAGGCACGGACCTTGGAGATAGGAACGTGCTATGTGAGTGATGACATTGAAAAGGCTGGCGAGGGCCACGTCATCGTCAGCCGTAAGCATACGGGTGGCAGAGTCAGCGTGGCCGTCTATCTGGTTGACATCTGGTGCGTAGGCGTAAAGGACACGTTCTACAGACTCAGGATGGAGGATGATGAGTTCAAGGAAATGATTGATACGTACGCACTTGAACTTCGTGAGTGCAGCTATGACGAGGCTCACAATTGGGTCTATGGTGCCATCGCCTTTGCTGAGGAAGCAGGTATTGAGCCAGACAAGAGTTTTAATATCACCCAATACATGCTAGAGGAGGACGATGACAACATCCCACTCATCGAATATGAATATGGTAAGGATGGCAAGCACACGCTCGTTTCACACACCCGTCTGGAGGCAAGCCGTTATCTGCCGCTGCTGGAAAAGAATCTTGGCGAAGGTAACTTCGATTTCATCTTGAACGTTACTGATGATGACTGGGACGAGGATTTAGAAGATGATGACTGGGACGAGGAATCGGATGATGACGATGAAGAAGACCGCAGTTGGCTGTACAAGAAATATGGTTCAGAGGTGCCCTACACATATCGCCATCCCGACTATCCAAAGGAAATACAGCTGAACTATCCATGGATTCAAGAGGAACTGTCGAAGACGGAGAATGCCCTCTACCTGAAAGACAAACTGACAGACCGCATTCTCGCCTTGCCCCACGATGCGCTTAGGCAGGATTTGGAGAACCTGATTATGTACCACATCGGTTTAACATGCGACAGTATTCCTGATGGATATGACGATGGTCAGTACAACGGATTGTTGAGTTCGTGCGTCATGCTGATAGCAGAAGTCGGTAATTCCGACTCCAGCCTCGATTGTGTACTTGAGGTTATGCGCCAGTCAGTCGATTTCTTCGATTATCATCTGGGCGACGGTTCGCATGAGGTGTTAGTTCCCACACTATACAAGCTGGCAGGTGACAGGCTCGACAAACTGATGGCATTCACCAAGGAAGAAGGTCTTTACTGGTTATCCAAGGCAGAGGTCTTTCCCACAGTAGTCCAGATTGCACTGCGTCAGCCAGAGCGTAGGGCCGAGGTCATAGAGTGGTTTCGTGAGGCCCTTCATTTCAGCATAGATCATGTCTCAGAGGCAAAGGCTGTTGATAGTGTAGTTGCTGCTACAATGATATGCGACCTCATTGACCTGCAGGCAGTAGAACTGCTTCCGGAAATCAATGCTCTGTTCGATACAGAAAGAGTAGATCTCAGTCATTGCGGAAGACGTGAAGAAGTCCTTAACGACATCGTCAATCCTAATTATGCAGGGCGCCTGGATGACTGCATCCTCGACATCCATGACCGATTTGAGGATATGCGCCAAAGGTTCGCAAGAAATAGATAGCATGTTGCGATGATTAGGCCATGTAATAGACAAGGGATTCTGTTCTAGGAAATCCAGATGAACGCCACTTGCTGGTAAGGGCTGTCGCCACGACTCTGCAACTCCTCCGCTAGGTCAGCCAGCATCTGCGATGCCATCACCGTTTTATCAGAGCCGGTAGGGGCTTTGAATATCAACGTTTTCCTATACTAGTCATGGGGCACCTGGGGTGAGGTCAGGAGTCCTTGATTTGTCCCCCAAAGATGAGAATAGAGAAACGGAAGTCAGCGCGGCTTCCGTTTCTTTACGTCTGTATATATCTGTTTTATTACGGATGACAAAGAAAAATCGCCAATTATTTGGAAGAATCAAAAGAATTGCATATCTTTGCAGCGGAAAGTGTTTCATACAAAGGAATATAGTGACAAAGCAATTGAATCCCGCACAACTGAACGTGTTGAGCATGCACAAGCACATCTGTAGCAATGTTCCAGATGAACGAGAACAGTAGGTTGTATTGACTTTGGTTCATAATCTATACGATAGTTTTAGGCAGCACACTTGTCATTATATCCTGCCGTAGCAGTGTCGTGTCACGACGATTAGCTCATACTTGATGGCAAAATTACAAATAATATTTCTTATTTGTATATAAAAGGTGTAATTTAATACATTTTTAACCGTCTGAAAGTGAAAACCTGCATTTCGCACGACTCAAGTTGGTGGCCTCTGCTGAACAGGGACTGTATAGGGCGCAGGTGATGATGGCATTCTGTTATGAGTATGGTCTTGGGACGGAAGTGGACTTGGACAAGGCAAGGACATTGTTCATGCAGGCAGGACAATCCGAGAAAGGTCGTGGGCTGCCTCATTCCGAAATACGGAGAAATAGACTGTAAGAAAAATCCAGTTATATTTGGTTTTCTGCTCACTTGTTCGTATCTTTGCCACAAAATTGAAGCGTATGTCGAAACTGAAGACATGCCTGTACGATCATTATGTGACAGAAAACATGTATCATCCAATAGACATCAACAACTGGGACAGACGTGACCTATATGAACACTTTTCACGGCTGAAGCTACCACACTTTGCTGTAGCGGCATATATTGACGTGACACGGCTGCTGGAGTACAAACGCCGTGAAGGTTTATCGTTCTATCTTTCGCTCATTTATCTGACGACAGAGGTGCTCAACGGCATCGACAACTTCCGACTTCGAATCATTGACGGGCAGGTGGTGAGCTTCGACACGATTCACACCAATTTCACGCACAAACGCCCTGAAGAGGAGGTGTTCCGATTCCATACGGCTCCTTTTGAAGGCACATTACGACAGTACGTCGAAACCACTTCAAAGGCCATTACCAGCCAAACGACCCTCTTTGGAGGAATGGGCGACATTCCCAATGTGGTCTATTGCTCATGTACGCCAAACCTCGATGCCACAGCAATCATTAATCCAGGAATGGAGAATCCTGATGATGCCATACCCAGAGTCAATTGGGGCAAATATGTGGAGCGTGACGGGAGATGGATGATTAACGTCACCTTCACGGCTAACCATCGTTTCGTTGACGGCTACCATATCGGAGTGTTCTTCGAACGCTTGCAAGCTGCCATCAACGAAATCAGATGACTGTAATCACCGGCCAACTGCTTACAGCCCAGGGTAGCGCCCTTGGGCTTTGAGCTGCTGCCCCTTCAGGGTGCACTTGCGGCGGTCACAGAGCCGAGGGTGCACGACCCCCAGTTCTTGGCAAGCCAAGCGGACAAAATGAAGGCTGTTTTCATCATAACGCTAACGACCGATTTGGGATTATTACTTGTCAACCTGAGCCCAATTGCAACTTTTCGCATCGTCTTTACGTCTAACATACAGAAACGTTTAAAAGTAGACAGGCAAATGAAAACATTAGGAAACATCATCTGGGTTGTATTTGGAGGACTGCACATAGCCTTGGAGTATTTCATCGCTGGACTGGTACTGATAATCACCATCATCGGTATTCCCTTCGGTTTGCAGAGCCTGAAGCTGGGTATGCTGGCCATTTGGCCGTTCGGCACAAAGGTGAAGTGGAAGGAGTCGCAGCCTGGCTGTCTGAGTATCTTCATGAATGTGCTGTGGTTTATTGTCGGTGGCATTTGGATATGGCTCACCCACATCTTTTACGGCCTCATTTTCTACATTACGATTATAGGCATTCCGTTCGGCCAGATGCACTTCCGGCTGGCTAAGCTCGCCCTTTCACCTTTTGGAAAAGAGATAAGTTGATGTTGACTACTGTTATGGTATCATGTCCAAAGACATCGGCCTCCATCATCTGCCGCATTCCCTCGTCGCATGGTAATGATCAATTTTGGGAATAATATACAAGTAGACCCTTTCGGACAAAGAGCGGCCTGCAAGGCCAACTTGCTTACAGCCCAGGGCACACAAAAGGTCGGATGAAATCCAACCCGTCCCCTATTGTGTGCAGACTATCACGTGCGAAGAACCTTGCATCGGACTCTACGGACTATCACGGACTATTCTTTCCTAACCAACCTGTCTTGTGATTCTTAGTTCCTTGCATCGGACTATACGGACTATCACGGACTATTTAAAAGCTTTTTGCCCCTGTAGGGCGTCAGTTGGCAGTCATGTATTCCCCTAAGGCGATGCCTTGGACAGATTGCTGCTACCCCGTAGGGGCGTTGGAGGTCAACTGCTATATCATTGCTTTATTTTTATAGTTTGTTTCATGTCGTTGCGTTTTTTATGAATTGTTGCTATAGGTGTGGACACTGGTGCCTTGTGCAGAAGGCAGGTAATTGATGCCCCACCAACACATCTGCAGGAGAACGAAGGAGACGATGAGTGTCCATAGGGCCAGACGCTTATGATGGTGAGGCAACTGGCGGTAATGGATATAGACCAGGTAGGAGAGCCAGGTGATGGCTGCCCACGTCTCCTTGGGGTCCCACGACCAGTAGTGTCCCCATGCCTCCTTGGCCCACAGGGCTCCGAAAAGCATGCCAAAGGTCATGAAAGCGAGGCCTACGTAGACGAGGTTGTCGGTGATGTCGAACTCTTCAGCGGAGGCGGGGCTCTTCTTGATGAAAAGCAGGTAGACAGCCATGAGCGTAGCGGCACCAAGCACGGCGTAGGCGAACATATAGACAATGACATGGGGTGCAAACCAGGGACTCTGGAGAGCAGGCATGAGCGTCTTGTCGTGTATCTCGGGCTTGAACAGATTGACGCAGATGAACACCAGGGCGAGGATGGTAGAGAACGTCAGAATCCACTTGTATTTCCAGCGTGAGTAGACTGTAAGGCCCGCCAACGGCAGGAAGAAGGAATACCACAGCCGGGTCTCGCCCATGGTGCGCAGTGGCGGACGCTCTAATGAGATCCACATGGCGAGGATGAAACTGAAGAATGTCAGCAGTCCAAGGATGGTGGCAGTATAAGCCATGACGGTCTTGTTGCGCCAGGCTCCGTAGGCTCCCACTGCCCAAAGCAGTGTTGCTGCTATTGCGAAATAAATGAATTGCTCCCAGGTCATGATGGTGTCTGTTTTGCGTTTTGAGGTTGGGAAAGGCTTGGGGGGACGGTTTTTCTCCTGCCACCGGAAAGGAACATGCAAGCAGCTCCTGCCAGCATCATATAGATGCCCGTATAGACCAGAGGCAGCCAGGGGTCGCTCACCAGTTCAAGAATGGATATCTGGCTCTGGGCTCCCATCTGTGTGTCGTAGCCGTACTGATAGATCTTCCATCCGTCCACCTCGACGGGCTTGTTGACATCGACGGTGGCCACAAGGTTCTTCCTCGTCTTCGTCTTGATCTGGATCTCTGAGGCAAAGCGCTTGGGCGATCCGTCATCGTAGGTCTCCATGATGAACTTCTTCAGTTCGATGGCTATGGGCATCTCTTTGACGGTGCCATTCGCTTCCAACGCACGCCATTCCGGTTGTCCTAAGGCTGTTATCATCCTGACTCGCTGCATGTCAGCATTGCCCAGTGTGGCCGTAGTCATGGCGAGAAAGAGACCCAGATGGTTCAGCAGAAAGGAGATGTCTTTAAAGAGTCTCGAGGACCGTCGGTAGCCTGCTGGCGAAGCCTGGGTAGCAGGTGGGGTAGGGACCATCCTGCTCAAGCGGTTCAGGATGATGACTCCAAGAATCAGGGCAATGTAGACATAGATCAGCACGAAGGGCCAGAACGTCAGCATGTTGTTCAGCCAGGTCTCGTTGGAGTCCTGCCGTGTCAGTCCCATGATGATGGTGAGCGCTATGGCATAGACGATGGCTGGCAGGGCAGCCTGATGTGTGCCAATGAAACGGAAGGCATAGACCTTTTTCCTGGAAAGAAAGATGGCTGCAATCAGTGCCAGGAATCCTGCAGCCACAAAGCCGTTGACGGGCCACTTGAAGGTATCCCACACTACAGGGCCGATGCTCAGCTGGAGTGCAAGACCGACAATGATAAGACATCCTCCTGTCAGGAAGCCTTCTTGGAATGACCAAGGTTTAGTCCACATGTTTTTAATGTGATAAGATAATAGTGATTCTTCATCATAACTCATTGAGGGAAGGGGAACGGGAAGGGGTGAGGGAAGGGTTGGGGAAAGGGCTGGGGAAAGGGGAACGGGAAGCCTCCGTTGAACTGTGGCATCTTGATTTCCTTCAGTTCCTGAATGCGCGGTTCCCAGTCCTTGTCGAACCGTTCGATGCTACGGTCAAGGAAGTCCAGCCGGTCGGCGAGCCATGCTTTCAGTATCTGGATTTCCTCTTCGTAAGAACTGACTCGGTAGGCAGCAAACATACTCACAGGATTGAACCCGCCACCGGAATTGCCTGCGAGCAGTTCAGGGTATTTCTCGAAATGACGGGCTGTGCAGGGTGCCAGCAGTTTGGCTTGGCTGTCGATATAGGCGTTGATGGCCTGGTTGCTCAGTATGTCCTTGCGCAGGGCCTGGTAGCGCACCTTCACCGCTTTGCGGAAAGCGGGGTCCTGCAGCAGTCGCTGCCACATGGCGGGCGTGGGGCTGTTGCTTGCTCCCTCGAAGCACCATGCCTCAATGTTGTTGGCATTGGCGAAGTTGGCGTTGCCAAAGGCAAGGTTGTAGTCCCACACGGGGCCTGCCACCAGTTTGCCTCCAGTACCATCGGCCTTCTGTTTCTCCTTATAGAAGTAGGCGCTGCGTTTATAGCCATCGGCATTGAGGCTCAGTTCTGTGTGGATGAAGTAATCCACAAACGAAGGAACGTCGATGTAATGAGCATAGCCTCGTTCAGGATCGTCATAATAGTCCGACTGGATGACTTGTTCCACTGAATCCACATAATTGCAGATGTAGTCGAACTGTTCTGGTTGCAGATTCTTCTTTTTCGGATAGATGCACGACCAGATGACCTGGCTCGTCATGTTACCCTCACCGATACCTGGTATTTTGGAAGTAAAGGTCGCATCGTCCTCGTTGTAGGTATCGATGCGCAGCAGGTAGCCTCCTGTCACGTCGCGTCCTTCAACATCGCTCTTCTTCAGCTTTGCAATGTCTACGCGTTCCTTGCCTCGCTTGATGGCTTCGGACAGGATGTATATGCCGCGATAGTCGCCGTTAAATGTCAGTTCTACTATCTCTGTGCGAGGTCCCCAGTGCCCCATGCCGCGCCACAGGTGGAACGCCAGGGGGTCACGGATGGCAGAAACGTCGCTGTAGGGTGCCAGCAGCACCCAGTCACTGTGGGCGGGCATGCCGAACAACGGTGCCTCCACCTCTTTGCCTTGTCCATCGCGCAGTTCGATGGTATATTTCTTCTGGTTGAAACTCAGGGAACTGTTGCCACGCAACTTGATGCCGATGTTACCGTCGTACCCCTCTGTCTGCATGTGTGCCGTTACTTTCTGTTGGGCATTGGGCATGATGTCAGTGGT
>Ga0247610_10007121_pt1 | contig 11514 bp, 11 predicted proteins | sample 174DNAGHGhighgp2_FD_193483 | JGI IMG/M metagenome (GOLD analysis project Ga0247610, IMG submission 193483) | Sheep rumen microbial communities from Palmerston North, Manawatu-Wanganui, New Zealand - 1742 DNA GHGhigh gp2 | ecosystem: Host-associated > Mammals > Digestive system > Stomach > Rumen...
TGGAGGTGTCCACCTGCACCTACGAGGAGGACAAAACGCTCTGGCGTCATATTTTCCAATATCTGATGGCGGACAGTGATACGTTGATGGATGCGTTGGACGAGTTGGAAGTGGTATTGGATAAGAGCAACTGGACTACAGATGCCAATATCGTAATCAGTTATGTAATCAAAACCATCAAGCGCTTCAAAGAAGACAGCACACCGGACATGCCCCTATTGGAGATGTTTGACAACGAGGACGAATTCCGGTTTGCACAAACGCTTTTGGAGAAGGCACTGAACGGACACGAGCAATACGAACAGTTGATCAATAATCATCTGAAGGGTTGGGAAGCCGACCGTATTGCTTATATGGACCGTATCATCCTGGAAACCGCTTTGGCAGAGATACTGGAGTTTGAAGATATTGCCCTAACGGTTTCATTAAATGAATATATCGAGTTAGCCAAAGAATACTCCGGAGACAAGAGTTATATGTTTATCAACGGTATCCTTACCGAGATATTGCGTGAACTCAAGAACGACGGATCGTTCATCAAAGCATTAACACTTAAATAATTATAATTATGCTGAATCTTATTTTATTGCAGGCAGAGACAGCTGCCGAAGGACAAGCTCAAGGTAATCAATGGACGTTTTGGATCATGATGATCCTCATTTTCGTGGTCTTCTATTTCTTTATGATTCGTCCGCAGACGAAACGTCAGAAAGAACTGCAGAAACAGCGTGAAGAGATGAAAAAGGGGGATAAAGTAGTTACTGCCGGCGGTATCTATGGAGAAATCAAAGAGGTTCAAGAGAATGCTTTCATCATCACTATTGCCAAGGATGTAACCATCAAGGTGAGCAAAGAGAGCGTTTTTGCGGACGCTTCTGATATCCAACAAGCCGAGAAAAAATAATTGTGCGCAGAGAAATACTGACATTCCTGCTTTTTGTCGTGCTGGCAGCCCTTATGTGGTATGGTCACGCGATGCAGTCGGTGCGCAACACACGCGTGCCGGTCATCATTCAATATACCGGTAAACCGGGCGCGATCGGCTTAGGAGGCAAAGGTCTTCCTGATACCGTCATGATTGAAGTTCGTGATGCCGGGGCACGCCTGAATGCGTACCATCGTGACCATTTGCGGCTGACCATCGATCTGCGCTCCTATATTCACGGGGACAAAGGCACTATTCAGGTGCCCTCTGATGCACTCCGACGCAGTATCAGTGATATACTGCAGGGTACTAGCCGTCTGATAGAGACATCTCCGGAAGAAATCACTTGTCCTTACTTCACGGAACAAGAGAAATCCGTACCGGTTGTTTTGGCGGCAGACATTATACCGGCCAATGAATATCAAATGGTCGGCGAACCGACATTAAGTCATACACGGCTGAAGATATACGGTCAGGACAAAGCAATAAACAGAGTGGACACGTTGTACACGGAAGCAAGAGTTTTGACGGAGGTATGCGATACAGCCAAGGTGCGCCTTGCTTTGGATATCCCTGCAGAAATGCGGGCGGAAAGAGACAGTGTTGACCTTTGTATCATCACGGAGCGTTTCACGGAGAAGAAGTTCACCATTCCCGTTCACATCGCGAATGTCCCTGCCGGATATACCATGCGTCTCTTCCCTCCTGAGGTAGATGTCAATGTGCGTGTCGGTATCAGTCATTTTGCCGATGTGCAAGCCAATGACTTGCGTGCCGTATGTGTGTACTCGCCTGAATGGAAAGACAAACTGGATGTCGAATTACATTATACCAATCCGTTTATCACTGCCGCCTGGACCTATCCTGCCGCAGTGGAATATCTGTTAATAGAACAATGAGGAAGATTCAAATGGTTGACCTGCAGTCGCAGTATCTGCGCATCAAGCAGGAGATCGATGCGGGTATTCAGGAAGTGCTGAATACTGCTGCGTTTGTGAAAGGACCCAAAGTGACTGAGTTCCAGACCCATCTGGAGCAATATACTGGTGCCAAGCATGTCATCAATGTAGGTAACGGAACCGACGCGCTGCAAATAGCGCTGATGGGATTGGGTCTGAAGCCGGGAGACGAGGTGATCACCCCTACTTTCACTTTCATCGCGACAGCGGAAGTAGTTGCATTACTGGGTTTGACGCCGGTGGTGGTAGATGTGGAATGGGAGACGATGAACATAGATATTGAGGCCGTTCGTCGTGCCATTACTCCCCGTACGAAAGCGATTGTACCGGTTCATTTGTTCGGTCAGTGCGCCAACATGGAGGCGCTGATGAAACTCGCAGAAGAGCATCATTTATACGTAGTGGAAGATGCCTGTCAGGCTATCGGAGCGCAGTACACGTTTTCTAACGGAGAGACCAGACAGGCCGGCACTATCGGTCATATCGGTTGCACATCCTTCTTCCCGTCCAAGAACCTGGGATGTTACGGAGACGGAGGTGCTATCTTTACCAACGACGATGAGCTGGCTGCCAAGATGCGTGCGATCGCGAATCACGGAATGGTTGTTCGTTATTATCACGATATGATTGGCGTGAATAGTCGTTTGGACAGTATTCAGGCGGCTGTATTGGATGCCAAACTACCCCATTTGAACGAATATATCCAGGCTCGGCAGAAAGCCGCTGATTATTATGACAAGACCTTCCGGGGAAATGACAAACTGCTTATACCCGGTCGTGATGCCCACTCTACACACGTATTCCATCAATATACCTTACGCGTTATTGGCGCTGACCGTGACCAGTTGCGGGAAAAACTGGCGGAACGTGGCATTCCGGCGATGATTTATTATCCCGTGCCTCTCCATCAGCAAAAAGCGTATCTCGATCCGCGTTATAAAGACGGCGATTTCCCTGTCGCAGAACGCCTGTCGGCTTGCGTGCTCTCTTTACCTATGCATACCGAATTGGACGATGAGCAGTTGGCATATATCACGTCAAACATATTGGATTTAATCGGATAAATTATGCAAAAAGTCGGCCTTCAGCAAAACATCACACAGACGACCAAACTGTCGCCTACACAGATTCAAGTGATTCGAATGCTTGAGTTGCCTTCCATTGAACTCTGTAAACGCATCAACGAAGAGTTGCAGGAGAATCCTGCCTTGGAGGAAGGATGCGATGAGATAGCTGCTCATGACACCCCGGAATCGTTCGATGAATTCGACGAGAATTATATGCCGGATGATGGCTATGATGACGGACGACAGAAGGACCCGCTCCAAAACGAAGATTTCAACTACGAGCAATATATTTCGGATGATGAGACGCCGAGTTATATGCTTCATCAGCAGTACAGCCCCAGCGATGAAGATACCCGCGAAGTACCTATTATCGGAGGGAGCAGTCTGATTGAGGAACTGAAATCCCAAGTCTATCTGACCAACATGACCAAACCCCAACGGCACATTGCCAAATGGGTACTGGGTAATATTGATGACGACGGATATCTGCGTCGCTCGACAGAACAACTGGTGGATGATCTGATGTTCCAGGAGCAACTCTCGATCACCGACGAGGAGATGGAAGATATCGTGCGACAAATCAAGCAGTTTGATCCTCCCGGTATTGCGAGTGCCAACCTGCAGGAATGTCTGTTGACGCAACTCCGCCGCAAACCGCAAACAGAGTCCGTCATTCTGGCCACTACTATCTTGGAGCAGCAGTTTGAGGCTTTCTCCAAGCATCATTTCGATAAGATTATACAACGTGTCGGGTGTACCGACGAGCAGTTTCAGTCGGCCGTGCAGGAAATCATACACCTGAATCAAAAACCGGCTAACGCATTTACCGGTTCCGTGTATGAGTCACAACGCGAAACGATCATTCCGGACTTCACCATCGAAGAGCGCGATGATGAACTGTTTGTCGTACTGAATACGGGCGATATTCCGGAACTGCACGTGAGCCGTGAATACAGTGATATGCTGACTAAGTATTCCTCCATGCCGAAAAATGCGGAGACGCGTAATGCCACTCAGTTTATTCGTCAGAAACTGGATTCTGCAAGATGGTTTATTGATGCCATCAAACAGCGTAATGAGACGTTAATGAAAACAATGACGGCTATCTTGCGCTTCCAATATGATTTCTTTTTGGACGGTGAAGAGACAAGTTTGAAACCGATGATTCTGCAAGATATTGCAGATCGGACAGGATATGATGTATCCACTATCTCACGGGTAAGCAATAGTAAATACGTGGCTACCCGGTTTGGTGTATACCCGCTCAAATATTTCTTCTCTGAATCCATGACGAATATGGAAGGGGATGAGATATCCACGCGAGAAATAAAGAAGATATTACAGGAACTGATTGATAATGAGGACAAACGTAATCCGCTGACAGACGACCAGTTGGTTGCTTTAATGAAAACCAACGGATATGCGATAGCACGTCGTACCGTCGCCAAATATCGCGATCAATTAAATATACCTGTTGCGCGAATGCGCAAGACGCTATGAACAAAGCGCTTGATATAACAGCAAAAGTCCTGAGCACTCTGCTCTACCCGCTTTTTATTCCTACATACGGTATAGGATTGTATTGTTATGTTTTTATGCGCGCATATCCCTTACCGTTGGTTTGGCCACTCGTTGCCATCATCGGCACGTTTATCCTGACATGTATTCTTCCTGTTACTGCGATTTGGATTATGATTCGCCGCGGTGATGTCACGGATCTGCAGATTAACGATGCCGGAGAACGAACCATGCCCTATATCTATGCAGTGTTAGGTTTCAGTTTCTGGTGTTATCTGATGATTTCCATCTTGCATGTCCCGCTCTATATCGGTTTGGTAACCATTGGCGCATCTCTCGCTATCGGCATCATCACGCTGATTAACCGGAAATGGAAGATCAGTGCCCATCTGACGGGAATGGGTGGTTTGCTAGGAGGTATAATGGCTTATTATTTGGGAATAGGCATGATGCCGAATTGGGGGCTGTTGAGTGTATGGCTCTGCTTGTCTTTGGCGCTAATGTTCGCGCGCGTACGCCTGAACGCCCATACTCCTGCACAAGTGAGTGCGGGTTGGTTACTGGGTATCGCGTGTACATTTATCCCTTATTGCATCTATCATTATGCGGCGTAGTATTCGAATATATGTTCTGTTAGCGATGCTGGCTGCCTGCATTCAGTTACAGGCTCAGACAACGCTCAGCGATGAGGCACGGCTGTCCCTGCTTACATGCACGCCCGGCACTGCGCTCTACGAGCGATACGGACATACGGCGCTGCGTGTCTATGACCCGGTCAATGATATTGATATTTCTTTTAACTACGGGTTGTTCGATTTCAACACGGACCATTTCTACTGGAAATTCGTAAAAGGGGAAACATGGTATCAGTTAGGCGCTTCATCCACAAAATGGTTCATGTTCGAGTATGAGTCGGCAGATCGTCCTGTGTATGAGCAGGTATTAAATCTCACCCCGGAGCAACGTGAGGCGATATGGCTGGCTTTGGTGGAGAATTACCAACCCGAGAATCGGTATTACTTGTATAACTTCGTTTTTGATAACTGCGCCACAAGACCTTATCTGCTGATTGCCAACGCTTTAGGTGATACAATCATCTCGGATTATGTCGGTTATACCGGGCAGACTTACCGTCGTTTCATACGCCATTATACCGGTGCCTGGTCATGGGAGAATGCAGGAATCAACTTGCTCTTCGGTCCCAAAGCCGACCGTCAAATGCTTTCCGGACAACGGTTGTTCTTACCGGAGGAATTGATGCTTTTCATGCAATCAGCACATTTGAAGGACAATACTCCTTTGGTCCGCGAAAGTTATATAGCTCCCTTCGATTCTGTTCATACACCTTGGTACGCTTCGTGGCCGGTGGGGTTAGCCCTCTTCTTCATGGCGATGATGCTCGTCAGTATCTATGACCGAAAACGCCAAAAATGGTCATGGTGGGCAGATATCATCGTGCTTGTCCCTTATGTGATGCTGCTTGTCATCGTCACTTTCCTGACGTTTTTCTCATGCCACCCGCTTGTTGGTTTCGGATGGCGTTTACTCATTATTCCAATCACTCATTTATGCGCAAGACTTATTTATATATTACGCTGATAGTTAGTTCATTATCCGTCATGCTTTCCGCTGCGCCCCGTTTGACAGTGGTAGCCGTTGTGGACGGATTGACGACGGAAAACATGGCCATGTTACGCTCCTATTGGCAGCAAGGCGGATTACGCACACTTAGCGAGGAAGCGTTTCAGACCACTATCGCATACCCGCATTTGGTATACGGAGGAAATGAAACGACAGCAACACTGATGACCGGTGTATCGCCGGATAGGCACGGATACACCATGGATACCTATTTCATGCGTCGTGACCGTAAGTTGCACACCATGCTTGAAGACGAATCGGTGCAGGGAATAGGTACTAAACAGCGTTTCTCGCCGCGAGCCTTGTTGTCACAAACACTCACGGACAATATGCGTCTGTTATATCCGAATGCCAAGATCTACGCGATAGGTATACACCCGGAGACGACGGTCTTGTTGGCAGGACATGCCGCGAACGCGTGCTGCTGGCTGGATGTCAATAACCAGCAATGGGTGGCAACGGCCGCTTATAGCGAAGGCCTTCCGGAAGCTGCATATAGCCAGAACCAGAGTGGTCGTATCGCCACATTGGCGGCACGAATGTGGTTGCCGCGTATGGATATTCCGGCTTATAACAACCCTACTCCGCAAGAACGCAAGAAAGGATTCTCGTATGAAGTCGGAGAGGTGCTTGCACACGCTCCGGAGGCTAATACTTTGGTTATCGAGTTGGCTCTCGCTTTGCAACAGGCCGAGAAAATGGGCACGGACGCCACGCCGGACCTGTTAATGCTCCAATTGAATACGCTAAGCCCCACCGCGCAGTCAGACCGTATCGCGAGCGCCGAACACGAAGATATGTACTTGCGGCTCAATCAAGACCTGGGTTACCTCATGAACCAATTGGATAAACGAATCGGTAAAGCTAATTATCAGGTGCTGGTTATCGGTCGGCCGATATTGGGTATAGACGCACAAACGCTGACCGATATTCATATGCCGGTTCAGCAATTCAACGTGGATAGGGCGGCGGCCTTGACCGGCACGTACCTGATGGCCTTGTATGGCCACGAACGTTGGGTGGATGGCGGATACGGACAATCGATTTACCTGAATCGCACACTGATTGAGCAAAAAAGGATGAGTCTGGAGACCATCCAGCGGCAGGTAGCCAATTTCCTGATGGATTTCGAAGGAGTACAGATTGCCATGCCGGGATACGAGGCCATGCAGTACCCCTTGTTAGGTTCGACGCTTTGTAAAAAACATATCGGAGATGTGGTGTTCTTGTTACAACCCGGGTGGCAACTCATGCGGGATGACAAACGCGCCATTGACCGGGTCATTGAAGACAACCCCACCTCGCCGCTTCTGTTATGGAGCGGTACCGTGCGTTCGATGCCTCAAGGAACGCTCGATGCAACGGATGTAGTGAATTTAATCATTAATCAATAATATAAAACATGATCTATCACGAGATTAAAGTTAGTTATGAACGCCAAACGGGCGAAGACAACCCGGGCAAAGTAAAAGAGATTTATCTCATTGACGGCGCAGTCAGTTTCGCGGACGCGGAAAACTGTCTGATGGCGGAAATAAAACCGTTCATCTTCGGAGACTGCGAAGTACAAAGTTGCAAACGGAGTCAGTTCTTTGACGTATTTCCGAATGAAGGCGGCGAATATTGGTACAAAGCCCGCGTGGAGATGATTACGATTGACGGCGACAAAGAGACACGCAAGAATCAGTCCTTCCTGGTACAAGCCAACATGTTAGACGATGCTGTTTTTGCCCTCAAGCAGGCACTCAAATCGTATGATTGCGAGATTATCTCCATCGCCAAAACACCGATAATGGATATTTTGCACGCTGTTCATTAATGCCGCTGCAGTTTGACATAAAAGCGATCATCAAACGCAAAGCTCCCAATGCCCGCGTTCCGAATTTCCTGGTTCGCTATTTGGAGCGGATCGTGCATGTCAAGCAAATGAATGCGTTCTTGCGTGTACACACGACGGAACGGGATTACGAGTTCATTCAACTCGTTTTGGATGAGGAATTAGGTTGCACAGCCTCTATTGACGGCACAGAAAATATACCTGCGGAAGGGAATCCGGTCATCTTCGTTTCAAATCACCCGCTGGGTGGCCTTGACGGAATGATTATTGCCCAAATGATTCATAAATGCCGCAACGAACGTTCGCTTAAAGTCATTGTCAATGAACTGCTTATGTTCATGGAGCCTATTGCTGACTTATGGGCACCTGTCAACAAAGTGGGTCATCTGAGCAAAGAACAGGCCGCCGAGCAACAACGCATGTGGGAGTCGAAGGTAGACGTACTTACTTTCCCTGCCGGCGCATGTAGCCGGCTACAACGCATAGATGGCAAATGGCAGATACAAGACTTGGAATGGCAGAAGAATTTCGTTCAGCGTGCCAAAGAGTATAAACGGGATGTCATTCCAATATATTTTGAAGGACATAACAGTCGTTTTTTCTATGCATTGGCTTATATCCGGAAACTGCTGCATGTCAACAAACTGAATATCGAAATGTTATATCTGGTAGACGAGATGTATGGCGCTCATGGAAAGCATTTCAAAGTGCATGTGTTGCCTCCCATCCCTTATACCACCTTCGATAATACAAGAACACCCAAACAATGGGCACAATATGTAAAATCAATGGTCTATGGAACAAATAATACCTCCTGTTGAAACATCCCTACTCCTTCAAGAGTTGGAAGGCCATCTGCTCCGCCCCTCTAACAAAGCGGACAATCTCATCTATGACATCACGGCACACGAGTGCCCGAATGTGATGCGCGAAATTGCTCGTCTACGGGAAATAAGCTACAGGGATGGAGGCGGAGCTACCGGTAAAGAGATGGATATTGATGAGATGGATACAATGGAGAAGCCGTACCATCAACTCATCGTGTGGGACCCGCAACACCAGCAGATTGTCGGAGGATACCGATATCTCTTCGGCTCGGAAGCGGAGATTCGCAATGGACAGCCGCATATCACCTCCGCACACCTCTTCCGTTATTCCGAGCGTTTCATTCAAGAGTATTTGCCCTACTCGATTGAGTTCGGCAGGGCCTTTGTGCAGCCCGTGTATCAGACACGCGAAATGGGCGTCAAAGCACTCTTTGCCTTGGATAATATATGGGATGGTATTGGGGCGTTGGTACATAACAACCCTCAACTGAGATGGATGTTCGGCAAAGTAACTATTTATCCCACCTACAATGCCACGGCGCGGGAATTGATATACGCGTATTTGAATCGCTATCATAGAGGAGACAGCGGCCTTATCGCGCCTTACATTCAGGAACCGTTGTTGCCTGTTGAGACACCTTTTGAGGGAGATGATGCACAAGCGAATTTCCATATCCTTCAACACGCTGTACGGGAACAAGGTACGGTAATTCCACCTATGTTTACCGCTTATCTCAACATTACCAATGAGTTACAATTCTTCGGCAATGCCATCAATGACGAATTGGCAAATGTGTACGAGTCCGGTATAATGGTGGATCTCACACGCGTATATCCGGAGAAAAAAGAAAGGTACATCACGCCCTATATCCAATGGTTGGAAAATAAATGACCGATAACAAATCACAAATCATAAACAATCTGGAATATATCCGCAAGGACATTCCGAATACGGTAACACTCGTATGTGTCAGTAAGTTTCAATCTGTGGAAGCGATACGGGACGCATATGAGGCCGGAGAACGTCATTTCGGGGAAAGCCGCGTGCAGGAATTGCAGCATAAAGTTCCACTGCTTCCCAAAGATATTCACTGGCATTTTATCGGACATCTGCAAACAAATAAAGTACGCGACCTGCTCAAGTTACGCCCCTATTTGATTCAATCGGTGGACTCCGAACGACTGCTGCAGGTCATCAACGAAGAGGCGGAAAAACAAGGATTCATTCAAGATATTCTTCTTGAGGTTCACGTAGCCAAGGAAGAAACAAAAACGGGCTTCGCGCCGGAAGACATTGCTCCGATTATAACTACCATACGCGACAACCTGCATAATATCCGCTGTTTGGGTCTCATGACGATGGCGACAAACACCGATAACGAAGAGGAAATCAGGCGTTGTTTTTTATCCGTTCGCAATATAAATATCGGCGACACCCTATCCATGGGCATGAGCGATGATTATAAGATTGCCATTGAGTGTGGCGCTACCATGGTACGAATCGGTTCGTCTATTTTCGGAGAAAGGGTAACTCAGGCAACATCCATCACGCACCGCGCCTTGCCGAAAGCGGTGTTCTTCGATCAAGACGGTGTCCTCTTTAACTCGATGCCGTATCATGCCCTGTCTTGGGAGTGGGCGATGAACAAGCACGGACTTCCTTTTACAAAGAACCAGACCTATCGGAATGAAGGTCGTACGGGTTCTTCGGTCATTCAGGAAGCCTACCGGCTTATTCACAATGAAGATGCCCCGCAAGAACTGATAGAAGCCGTTTATCAGGATAAGTCCGACCGTTTCATTCAACTGACTGGAGGCCAACTGCCGGAATTAATACCGGACATTCGCAAGGTGTTGGGTTATTTGCGTGATAACGGAGTGCAATGTTGGGTGGTGACAGGTTCCGGACAACGCTCTTTGATAAATAATCTGGAAAATACATTCCCGGGAATATTCTCCGGTTTTATTACGGCTTTTGATGTCGTGCATGGCAAACCGAATCCGGAACCGTACCTCAAAGCATGGGAACGCTCGGGATTCAAAAAAGAGGAGTGCTATGTGGTGGAAAACGCTCCTTTAGGCGTTCGGGCAGGCAAAGCGGCGGGCCTTTTTACGATTGCCGTCAACACGGGTATTCTACCCGACTCTGTGCTTGCAGACGAGGGAGCAGATATAGTATTTCCCAACATGGCAGCATTATTACAATGGTTAAAACAATGAATACAAAGACACATTTTGCAATAGTCACCGGCGCATCGTCCGGAATGGGCCTTGAGTTCGCCAAACAACTTGCTCAAAGAGGTTATAACCTGCTTATCGTCAGCAACGAGGAGGCGATTCATACATGTGCCAAGCAACTACAAGCGACCTACCCCCAATTGCTCATTGAAGGTTTGGTCCTTGATTTGGGACGGCAGTCTTCTGCGCGCGAACTATATGATTACGCGCACACGCATGAGATAGAAGTGGAGGTGCTGGTGAATAATGCCGGTGTCTATCACGACCGCGACATACTGGATGACAGCGAGGGATTCACAAGTCTTATCATGAATCTGCATATGTACACGCCGGCAATGTTATGTTATCTCTTCGGACAAGACATGAAAGCCCGCAAAAAGGGGTATATTCTCAATGTCTGCTCCGTAACGGATAAGATGGCGGCACAGCGTCTGGGCACCTATGGAGGCACAAAAGCTTTCCTCAGTCATTTCACCCGCGCACTCCATATCGAACTGAAGCC
>Ga0247610_10007124_pt1 | contig 11512 bp, 13 predicted proteins | sample 174DNAGHGhighgp2_FD_193483 | JGI IMG/M metagenome (GOLD analysis project Ga0247610, IMG submission 193483) | Sheep rumen microbial communities from Palmerston North, Manawatu-Wanganui, New Zealand - 1742 DNA GHGhigh gp2 | ecosystem: Host-associated > Mammals > Digestive system > Stomach > Rumen...
CAACCTTTTTAACATCTTCACTATATCCAATACAAACATCAGTAACAGCTAAACTTGATACATGTGTTAAATTGATAACAGTAGAAATATCTGAATTTTGGATTAGTTTAACATTGCCACCAACATCTTCTATCTTTGTAGCCTTTAGACCAATCTCTTTTACAATTCCTCTAAAGCCATCAATCACTACAATATCTCCAACCTCAAAGGCATTCTCAACTACCAAGAATATTCCGGCTACAACATCAGAAATAAGTGATTGACATCCCAAACCAACAACTAAAGCAACAATACCTAATCCAGCTAAAATCGTAATGACATCAACACCCCAATACCACAAGCATCTCATAATAACAAAGATGACAAGTCCCCATTTTAAAATGGAAAATACAATTGAGATAAATGTTGCAATCTTTTTAGGCTTTGTGCCAATAATCTTTCTAATTAATGTTAAGCCAAAGATAATTAATAAAAGAATAACTATTAAAAGTAAAGTTCTTAAAATCGTTGGTAGATTTAAACTAAACCAGTTATTAATTTCTGTTGCTGTTGAGGATTCTTCATTATGTAACCAATCATATCCAAAGATTTGCTTTGAATTAATGACAAACACAACAAATGTAATAGCTAAAGCTAAAAAGAATAAGGTTGTTAATACTTTAATTAGCTTACCCTTAATATTATAATATTTCTTCGGTGCCTTTTTCTTCTTTTTATTCATAATCTTCTCCTCAAATAATCTCTATAATCTCTGATTCAAAATAGTTTAAAGTATAATCATAGATATCTTCAAATATTACAAATTGATATACCCCACTATCTAAATCATATTGTCTATCGATATGATTTGTATCGGATAGAGTTTCTTCAAATACCATCAAACCACTACTATCTTTAATTCCATAATGTATACTAATATCATAAGCAGCCTCAAAATCAAAGGATACATCTACAACACTATGATTAATGCTACAAGATACATTATATACAAAGCTTTTATTAAATCTTTTCATCGCAATAAAAATAAATGCCATTATAATAGCTAATACCCCTGTAGAGATAGTAATTGCCTTTATTTTGCTTCTTTTTACAGTAGATGCTTCCATTGCCTTTTCGTTCATAGAAAATGAATATTTATCCATTTCTAAAGTATTGATTATTTCTTCATCTAAATGATAAATTTCATCTTTAGAAATATACATTTCATCATAGGAATTTAAATCAGGCGTTTGCATCTGATTATCTCTATCCTTCATAACCCCTCCAAATAATAACAAGAATTTAGGCCTAGCATAACTAGGCCTATTTTATTATTATTCTAAATATCCCTTTTTCTTTAAATAATTGATTGAATTTATGGTTTTATTATAATCCTTTATTTCAATTAATACACTAACATTTTTATCTAATTTATTAATATAACTAAAAGCTAAATCATAATCAATTAAACCCATACCTAATTCTTGATGTGAATCAACTACCTTATCATTATCATTGATATGTAAATGCTTAATATATGGACCTAATTCATTAAACCATACATCTAAAGGAACACTAGATATTGAAGCATGTGCAACATCTAGACATACCCCAACTCTTTCATGATTGATCTCTTTAATTAATTCCTTTAATAAATAAGGATCTAGGTCAAACATATTTTCAATATAAATCTCTAAATCTTTATATTCATTAATTAATTCTAAATAAATATTCTTATTCTCTTCTACCCATCTTTTCCTATACCCTTCATCTTTCATCCAGGTAATATAGTTTGTATGAAATACTACTCCCTTGCATCCTAAAGTTTTGGCAATATCTAGTGAACTTCTAACACGTACTAAAGATGCTTCTTTAATCCATGGGTCTTGGGAATCTAGGACAATATCTAAAAATGCACCATGAAGTGTATCACCCTTTCTTTTTAAATTGTAATAAGCGCTAACAACCAGATCTAGCCTCTTACTATCATCTAATAAAGAAGGAACATAGAATTCATTATATTCAAAGCCTAAATCATATTCTTTTGATAATTCTAAATATTGATTTAATTCATTTAAATTGGGAATAACATAATATCTCATAGAAAACCTCCAAGGGGTTTATAAGTTTTAATCAATTATACCAAATATAAAATCTCTTTACAAGTTAAGCAAATAGCAAAAAAAGAATATCACATAGTTGTGACATTCTTCTCGTTTATGCTTTCAACTTCTTTGTTATAATTACCATATTCATTAAAGATAGGCTCTAATCTTAATCCAATAAATGAAGCAATGATTACTGAAATTAAATCTTTTAAAATGAATGGAATAAATCCAATTTGCAAGATATATATTGCTGTAATATCTGACTTACCTACATGGAATGCTAAAATGAAATACATATAAATCATTCCAACAATATCTATTAATAATAAGCCTAATATTCCTCTTAAATAATAGAATATCTTATTCTTTCCATTTAATCCTATGATAAAGCAAGACAAGGCAAATCCAATGATATAGCCAAAGCTTGGTTCGAATACATAAAATATTCCACCACCATTAGAAAATACAGGAATACCTGCAAGCCCCATAATGATATAGGCTAAAAATACAATTAGAGATTTCTTCCATTTAAGTAAATAGCTAATAATCGCTACTGCAAATGTTTGAAGTGTAAGTGCAATAATCCCTATATTTATAGATAGCTTAGAGCATACAATCAACAAAGATAAGCAAACAGTCATTTGACATAAATCCTTAATTTTCATTATCTTAATGACTCCTTAATATTGATTTCATCCCATGAAATCTTTTTCTCTTCCTTATCATTTTTTAAGATTAAATAGCCTTGGTTATCAATACCAATGGCTTGATATTCTACATCATGGAAATATACAGTCTTACCTAAAATCATACTCTTAGACTTATATAATTCCATTAAATAATTAAAATCCTTCTTGTTAAATTCATCAAATCTTTTTAGGATTCTATCAATAATTAAATATTTAGATATATCAGTATTTAAATAAGCAGCATGGAATGATGGCTTATCTGTTAAATTAATACCAATCCCTACTACACTTGAAATAAATTTATCTCTAAAAATATCTTCAATTAAAATACCTACAAGCTTCTTTCCATTTAAATAGATATCATTTGGCCATTTAATGGAAACATCAAAGCCTAAATCTAAAAGCCCATAGCATACAGCTAGTGGAGCAGTAATTTGATAAAATCCATTGTTTTTTAGCAAAATTGAGAAGATGATATCATTATCACTTTTCCATACTCTATCATATCTTCCTCTACCGGCAGTTTGTCTTAATGCGATTAATACTGTTCTATCACTATATAAATCACTGTTTTCCTTTAAATAGGTATTGGTAGATGGAATACTATCTACAATATAGAATTTGTAGTTGGTATCATATTCCCAGTTTAAATCCTTTAGCATTTTAATGCTTCTACAGTTTTTAAGAAGGATTCATAATCAGTTACTGTATAAATATTAACCTTTCTTGAGCATCTTTTTACAAAGCCACTTAATGACTTACCAGGTCCAATTTCAATAAAGGTATCCACACCTTGTTCTAATAAATACATAATCGTATCTTCAAAATATACGGAATTATGAATTTGATCTTCTAAAATATCATTTAATTCTCTTTCCTCTTCTTTACCTGAAACATTATATACCATTTTGTATTTAGGGCACTTTGGAGTATATTTATCTAATACCTTTCTTAATTTCTTAGATGCCTCATCTAAAAATGAAGAATGGAAAGCTCCAGATACATTTAATTCTACTACTTTTAAAGCACCTAGATTTTTCATGTTTTCCATTGCCAAATCTACACCCTCATTGTCACCTGTAATAACAATTTGACCAGGGCAGTTGTAGTTTGCAACCTCACAAACACCTTTTTCTACTTTGATACCCTCTTTAACCTTTTCCCTATCCAAACCAATAATAGCTGCCATCTTAGTAGTACCTAAAGGTAATGCATTTTGCATAATAGCACCACGATTTGAAATAATATCCATAGCCTCATCTAAATTCCATACATCATTATAGGCTAGGGCTGTATATTCACCTAAGGATAAACCACATGTATATAATGGCTTAATGCCATTTTCCTCTAATGCCTTAGAAATTACATAACCAGTTAATAGCATAGCAGGTTGTGCATAGGCAGTTTGATTTAATATACCCTTTGAATCTTCAAAGCAAATCTCTTTTACCAGAGGAAATCTATCATATACTTCCTTAGCAAAAGCTAAATTATCATAAAAGTCTTTACCTTGGCCAACATATTGGCTTCCTTGACCTGCAAATAAAAATGCAATCTTCATTATAAATCACTTCCGATTCTTCTAAATTTTGAATATCTATTATCTAATAGCCTATCCTCATCTAGCTTTTCTAGCTCTTCAATCTTTTGATATAGCTTATCCACTAAATTCTTTTGGAATTCATCACCTACATAACGAATTCCACCTAGTGGTTCTTTAATTATTTCATCTGCGATACCATATTCTAATAAATCCTTAGAGGTTAATTTCATTACCTCAGATACCTCAGATACAGGTACCTTATCCTTAAATAGGATTGATGAAAATCCTTCTGGAGATAATACAGAATAAATAGCATTTTCAAACATATAAATATAATCTGAAACAGTTAGTGCTAAAGCACCACCAGAACCACCCTCAGATAAAATAATACATACAACAGGAGTTTTTAAACTAGCAAACTCAAGCAAGTTATTCGCAATCGCTCTTGCCTGACCTCTTTCTTCTGCCCCCTTACCTGGGTAAGCACCTGAGGTATCTACAATTGTAATAATTGGGCGGTGAAACTTCTCAGCCTCTTTAGCAAGTCTTAATGTCTTTCTAAAGCCTTCAGGGCTTGTCATACCGAAGTTTCTTTTTAAATTGTCATTTAAATTTTCACCCTTTGCCTGAGCTAAAATAGTTACTGGCTTATCCTTTAAATAGCCAATACCTGCAATAATAGATGCATCATCAGCATAGTACTGATCTCCATGTAGCTCAACAAAGCTTGTCACAAGCTTATCAATTAAGGCATGAGCCTTAATTCTTTTTTCTGATCTTGCGATTAATACTCTATCCCATGCAGATAGATTTGTATAGGTTTCAATCTTAAGCTTTTTTAATTCTTCCTTTAATGCTGGAGCCTTAGGATCATTTGCATCTAATGATAATAATTCCTGTTCAAGAAGACTGATTTTCTTTTCGTTTTCTTCTAATATCATATTACTTATAATTATGAAGTCTTAACAATAATGCTAAAGTCTTCTTAAGCTCCTTTCTATCACAAATCATATCAATATAGCCCTTTTCTAGTAAGAATTCTGCAGTTTGGAATTCCTTAGGTAATGTTTCTTTGATTGTTCTTTCAATTACTCTTTTACCTGCAAATCCAATTAATGCGTGTGGTTCAGCAATTGTAATATCAGCTAAACTTGCAAATGATGCAGAAACTCCACCAGTTGTAGGATCTGTAAGAACACTAATATATAATCCCTTTTCTTTAAATCTTGACAAGGCAGCACTAGTTTTTGCCATTTGGAATAATGAAATTACTCCCTCTTGCATTCTAGCTCCACCTGATGTTGTGAATAAAATTAGTGGTAAATTCTGCTTCTCTGCAAACTCGATTAATCTTGTAATTCTTTCACCACATAAAGATCCCATAGAGCCCATCATAAAGAAGGAATCCATTACACCAACACAGCATTCAATTCCATCAATTTTACCATGGACACAGGTTACGGATTCATCTGAATCTGTATCCTTCTTTGCCTTATCTAGCTTATTTTGGTAATCAGGGAAATCTGTATATTTTTCCTTTAATCTTGAGAATAATTCTTCATATCCTAAATCTAGTACATCAATAATTCTTTCTCTTGCGGTTAACCTGCCATGATAATTACAATAAGGACATACTTTATGATCTAGGATGTAATTATCCTTGATAATAAACTTTTGACATCCAGGACATTTAACAATTAAATCATCAGGAATTTCTTTTGGAATTGTTGTTTCATATCTTTTCCTTAGATTCAACTCTTCCATTGCGTTATTAAATTCTAATATTTCTTGTTTTCTCTTATTGAATGAGTTTTCCATTTTCCTTCAACTCTCCTATAAAGCTTTCAATAAATGAAGTATCATAATGTCCTAGAATAAAGGTTGGATGGTGAATTAATACATAGTCAAATTCAACAGTAGTTTTAACACCATCAATAATTAGTTCTTCTAATGCCTGACGCATTTTACGAATACATTCTAGTCTTGTTTTAGCAAAGCAGATTACCTTTAAAATCATAGAATCATAATATGGAGAGATTGTATATCCTGGATATACTGCAGAATCAATACGAACACCCATACCACCTGGAGTGTTGATGAATTTGATCTTGCCAGGGTTTGGACAGAATCCATTCTTAGGGTCCTCTGCGTTTATTCTACATTCTATGGCATAGCCATATAGCTTAATATCCTCTTGCTTAAATTGTAATGGCAAGCCATAGGCAATTTTTATCATATTTTTTACAATATCTACATTTGTAATTGCTTCAGTAACACAATGCTCAACCTGAACTCTTGTATTCATTTCTATAAAATAGTAGTTTTCAGAATCATCTACTAAAAACTCAATTGTACCAACAGAATCATAGCCAATGAATTTACAAGCCTTTATGGCTGATTCATATAGCTTATTCTTTAGATTTTGAGATATTGAAATACAAGGAGCTTCCTCAATCATCTTTTGATTTCTTCTTTGTAAGCTACAATTTCTTTCAAATAAATGAATGGCATTTCCATGCTTATCACACATTAGCTGTACTTCAATATGCTTAGGATGCTTAACGAATTTTTCAATATAAACCTCATCATTTGCAAAAAACTTTAATGCTTCTTCCTTAGCTTCATTAAATAAATCCTTAAAATCCTCTTCAGAATCTACAATACGGATTCCCTTTCCACCGCCACCGGCAGATGCTTTAATTAAAACTGGAAATCCAATTGATTTAGCACAGGCTAAGCCCTCTTCTAAATCTACAGCCTTGTGTGAGCCTGGTACAACAGGCACTCCAGCTTCAATCATCGACTGAATGGCTTCATTTTTATTTCCCATTTTCTCCATTACTTCTGGGTTTGGTCCAATGAAGGTTAATCCACATTTTTCTACCATTCTTGCAAACTGTGGGTTTTCAGATAAAAATCCAAAGCCTGGGTGAATAGCATCACACCCAGACAAGCAAGCAGCAGTTATAATGTTTTCAATATTTAAATAAGAATCCTTAGGATTGGCATCCCCAATACAAATGGCTTCTGTTGCAAGCTCCTTGTGAATAGCAGATTCATCTGCCTTAGAATATACTGCAACAGTTTGAATACCAAGCTCCTTACAAGCTCTAATGATTCTTACAGCAATTTCTCCACGGTTGGCAATTAATATCTTTTTGAACATATTACTCACCAATCACAAAAAGCTTCTTACCAAATTCAACGACATCATTTTCATTTGCACAAACTTCAAGGATAACTCCATCATATGGAGAGGTAATTTCATTCATTACCTTCATAGCCTCAACAATGCAAAGCTTTTGTCCTTTCTTTACTTTATCTCCTAAGGAAACAAATGGCTTTGCATCCTTGTAAGGAGCTTGGTGGAATGTACCTACAAGTGGAGATGTAATCTCTTTACCCTTAGGTGCCTCTTTTTCTTCTTTAGCATCTTTATTTTCGGCTAAAGGCTTTGAAGCCTTAGCTTCAGTTCTTACACCACCATTTTTATCAAGACAAATACGAACTCCATCCTCTTCTACCTCAAGATAGGATAGACTTGAATTTTCTAGCATTTCCATAAGCTTTTTAATGTTTTCAAAATTCATTATTGCTCACCTAGCTTTCTATTTACTACATCTACAACCTGACTAACAGTCATCATTGTATCCATTTCATCTAATTCAATTTGAATGTTGAATTTTTCTTCTAGTGCTAAAATCATTTCAACAGCGTAAATACTGTCGATTCCCAAATCTGTTTTCAAAACTGAAGTTGGAGTAATCTCATTATCAACATTCGCAGATTCAATTATTAACTTTTTAATATCATCAAACTTGCATTTCATCTAGATTTTTCCTCCTGCCAGAATTGGTCTAAAAATATTTTATAAGCACCCTCTGAAAAAGGTGGCTTAGATAAGGAGGCTTGTAATTCCTTATCTAAATTACCTGTTTCCATGAATGTTTTACCTGCTTCTATATATTTTTGTAAGAAACGGTTTAATTTGTTTTCATTTTTAACATCAACTAAGGTTTTTACCTGTGGGACATAAATTTTCATATAAGAATCCTTACCACAAATATAATCAAACTCAGCAGTAACTGAATCATATACCTTTTCTACTTCTGTATAAGCACAAGTAGAAATAATAATAAATCTCTTATTCGTATCCATATATCTTAAGCCATGAAAAGATGAACCATTCTCTGGTGGCTTATGTCCTCTATAGGTTAACATCATCGATAATAATCTATCTGTTAATAGCTTTAAAATACCTGGCATACCAAAGAAAAATAATGGGAATGATTCAATGATAACATCAGCAGCTAAGATTTTTTCTTTAACCATAGCTACATCATCATTTTTGATTACACAATCACCTTCGGTATGTCCCCAACAGGATAGGCATCCTGTACATGGGATAATATGTAAGGATTGGACATTGATGATTTCAATGTCGCAATCCTCATATTCTTTCATACCCTGTAAAAAGGCATTGGTAATTACCATGGTTGAGCTTTTATTCTGTTTTGGACTTCCATTTAACACAAGAACCTTCTTGCGTCTTTCATTACCCCACATAAAAATCCCTCGTTTATCTGTTATAAATTGTATCCTTTGGAACCTTTGTAAATGCTAAAGTTCCCTTCGAATAAATATTTCCATCTACTAATACCTTACAATCAAAGGTAGTAATAGGTCCTAATGTCTTAGCCTTAGTTACACATACATTTAATACATCTCCAGGAATAACAGCCTTAACAAATTTAAAGCCATCTACCTTTAATAATACATAAATGTTATCTGTATCTGTGCCATCAGCTTCAAATACTAATGAGCATAATTGAGCACAAGATTCAATAATTAATACACCTGGCATAATAGGTGAACCTGGGAAATGTCCAACGAAATATGGTTCATTTACAGATACACACTTAATACCAACCGCACTAACATTTGGTTCGATTTCAACAACTCTATCAATCATTTGGAATGGTGGACGTTGTTTAATTCTATTGTTAATTTCATTAATTAAAATCATAGAGATAATCCTCCATCAATAGTTAATACCTGACCAGTCATATATTTAGATTCCTCAGAAGCTAAGAAAGATACTACAGCTGCAATATCAGCAGTAGTTCCAAGCTTGTGCTGTGGAATAACCTTTAAATATTCTTCCTTCTTTTCTTCAGGTACTGCCTCTAGCATTTCAGTTTCAATAAATCCTGGAGCAACAGCATTAACTCTAATTCCATATGGAGCTAATTCCTTTGCTAGAGTCTTTGTCATTGTGTTAATTGCACCTTTAGTTGCACCATATACACTTTGTCCTGGTAATGAAAATGAACCAGATACACTTGACATATTAATGATGACACCCTTTTTCTTGCGGAACATCTTTAATGCACATGCTTGAGCCATATAGAAATAGCCCTTAACATTCAAATCGAAACAACGATCTAAGTTCTCTTCAGTTAAAGTTAATAATAATTCATCTCTAACGATACCTGCATTATTAACTAAAACATCAATACTACCATATGCCTTAGCGACATCCTTTACCATTTGATTAGCCTCATCTCTTTTAGAAACATCAGCCTTATAAATCATACCATCTGCGCCTAAAGCCTTAACCTCTTCTAAAGTTTCTAAAGCTTTAGCCTCATTTGAAGCATAATTAATTACTACGGTATATCCATCCTTTGCAAGTCTTAAGGCGCATGCCTTACCAATTCCACGGGAAGCCCCAGTTACTATTGCTACCATAATGTTCTCCTTTTACTTTGTAATGATTACTGCAGAATATGTACCACCTACAGCGTAAGAAATACATAATACATTCTTCATATTCTTAGCTAATACCTTAGTAGCTTCTACCTTGTTATTAACTACCTTATAGCCATTATCTTCATTAATTTCACCTGCAAGCATTAAAGATGCATGAGCTAGACTCAAGCTTGCTGCTGCAGCTCTTGCCTCACCTACATGATCTTTAACCTCAAGTAAATTAACATTTGCTAAATTAGCACCAAATACTTGGCCTAATGCATTTAACTCAATATCATCAACAGTCTTTAAACCACAAGCAAAGCCTGATACTGTATCAATATCAGATGCAGTTAATTTTGCATCAGCTAAAGCTAATTCAATTGCCTTTACAAGTGCACTATCAGTACCAGATACCTTACCATAAGGAACAGCCTTTGTAGCCATACCATATCCTAATACCTCTGCATACTTCTTTGCCCCTCTAGAATTAGCATTCTTATCGCTTTCTAAAATTACAGTGATAGAACCATCAGATAATGTAAACTTATCAGATCCTGCAAATGGTTTAACGATATCATCAGATACAACATCTAACTTTTCATATACTTCTCTAATATAATCAATATTCTCATCAGTACCTGTAGCAAGTACATAATTTTCCTTACCCTGACGGATAATATTTGTAGCATAAGCTACTGCCTGTAAACCAGATTGGTTACCATTTGTTACTGTTACATTGTATCCTTTAATACCAGAACAAATAGATAAGTATCCACCTGCTGCATTGTAAACTGTGTTAGGGAATTTGAATGCAGAACCATTTGCACAGCCCTTATCTACGATGTTTTCAGTGAATTCTAGACAAGTACCAAGTGCACCTTCAGATGAACCAACGACAATACCAATTTGTGTTGCATTCTCATCTGTAACTGTAATGTTGGCATCCTTTAATGCCTTCATACCAGATACAACCTGTAGGTGAGATAGATTATCGTGCTTACGATATAATGGCTTTAAGCCAAACTCAACATAATCATCTACTACTGCAGTTGATGATGGGTTTGCATTGTCAATTGACTTACCCTCATTAATTGCATTCTTGTACGCCTCAACACCATTACCAAGTGGAGATACAATACCTAAGCCTGTAACATATACCTTGGCACAATCATTTTTAACATCAACATTTCCTGTTCCCTTAGAGAAAATAATAGATGCATTATTTCCACCAAACGCGAAGGAATTTGACATTACGGTATTCAATTCCTTTTCATGAGAATTATTAGGAATAAAATCAATCTTTCCTGCCTTATCCTTTAATACCTCTAAATCTTCTTCACTATAGCCTAAAGTTGCAGGAACCTTATTCTCAGTTAATGCCTTAATAGAGAATACAGCCTCAATTGCACCTGCAGCACCTAAGCAGTGACCAACCATTG
>Ga0247610_10007125_pt1 | contig 11512 bp, 9 predicted proteins | sample 174DNAGHGhighgp2_FD_193483 | JGI IMG/M metagenome (GOLD analysis project Ga0247610, IMG submission 193483) | Sheep rumen microbial communities from Palmerston North, Manawatu-Wanganui, New Zealand - 1742 DNA GHGhigh gp2 | ecosystem: Host-associated > Mammals > Digestive system > Stomach > Rumen ...
AGATCCTTAGGCGGCTCTGCGTTAAAATTATTTAAAAAGAAAAGTCCTTTTTCAGCTAAGTCTTTTAAATCATAAGCAAAGCAATAATGGATATAGGTTGATGTGTCTGCATCATGCATATACAGCGCCTTAGTCCATTCTTTTGTCAACCATAAATTAGCTGTCTTAAAACCATATTTCTTATTTAATTCATAATAGATTTTATTATAAGCTAAAAGTTTTCTATGAGACTTTGGCATTTCATTCATCAAAGTTCTCATATCTTTGTTGCCAACATTGGCATTTCCATCTACAGATGCGTCCGCTACCGTTTCAGCATCTATAAAGTTATCAATGAAGTCGGTGAAACTTAACTGTTCGTCTGCAAAACCATTCAGCCTTGCAAATTCTTCTCCATATTCACCAATCATTTTATTGAACTGTGTTGTAAAATTTTTATTAAGTCGAATATTAATTGTTGCCATTATACCTCCAGAGAATTAACCCATTTTACTGCTTCTGCAAATTTCATTACAGGGTTTTCATCCACTTTCAAGGCTGGCGCGCTCTTTAAGCCAATAGCTAACATTTCTTCTGCGCTATCAATAACTTCATATTTAAGTCCTTTTGCATCAAGTTTACTTTTTAAAACCTTACATTTTGGACACCCTGTTGAATAAAAAGTAATTTTCATTTAGTCCCTCACCTTATCACAATAAATACAATATCCAGTTTCATCAAATTCATGCGGGCAAATATTGCGTAATTGCTCGTTTTCCTTCAATGCTTTTTCTACTTTTTCATTTAAGACAAAAATTGTAGGGTTTGTGTCAGCAATTATGGCATTATTTCTCGTAATAATCTCACGGATTTCATTCCCATCCATCTACGAACTTACCTCCTTTATATATTATATAATCTACTTCATAAAAAAGTTTAAATAGGCCATAGTTCTTTTCTCGAATATATTGAAATGTATTTCTCATTTCTTCTACGTCGAGTCTAATATGATGAAAAGCCCACATTGTATCATGCAAATGGGCATTATCATAACAAAAGTTATATAGTGTTTGTCTAGCTGGTAAAAAGTTCTCGTGCCAATGAAAGCCGATCCAACAATTTAACAGTTTAATAAAATCTTCCAGTTCTTTTGTAACGAAGAATTTTTCATCATAAGTAAGTAAAATTTTTATATCTGCTCTTCGTAAAAATAAAGCTTGTAAAAGAATTTTTGAAGCTCTATTCATTAAAAAATCGTTCTCCGAGGAGCATCCCCAGGAGACATTATAGTATATTTGGCGCGCCATGCGTCTGTTGTCAAGACATAATTGATTAAGGGTCTCATCTTCCATTAAGCCGTAATACTCCAAGAAAAAAGCTTCTGGTATTACAGTTATCTGCATCCATTTTTTTAACTCATCCGAAGAATAAATTTTAATTGGATACTTATTTCCTACAGGGTAAGGATTAATACCCATTTTAGTTTTAAATTCTCTTTGGTCTTGCAACTTTTTAATTAAGTCATAAGCCTTAAGTCCAGCTAAATCATAGTCATGTAAAAAGATACCTGTAATACCCTTATAGATATTTTTATTCAGCTCATCAAAAGATAATAGGTTCTCCGAGTCTGGCGCGAGACGCATATGCGCGCAATTTAAAATTCTTTTTATCTGTGTTATTTCGGTTTGTGTGCGTCCAAAATAATTAACATACTTGTCATAAATGTGCATATTGGGAATAGTTCGCTCTATCCGCGGCGGAAGGGGTTGATATTTGTCGGGATTGAAGGCTCGGCCGCCATATTCACAATTCGGTCCAAAAAGAACTTGAGGATAAAAACCATCGTCATATTCTTTTCTAGTAATACATTTTGTATATTTCTGTGGAATGAGAGTGGGAGTGAGTACCGCAATATCTTTCTTATTCCTATAATATGTTACTAACTTCGCACATTCTAAATTAGGAATTACTTTTTCATAATTAAAAAAGTCATAATCATATACTGCTATTGTACTCATCTAGCCCACCAAAAGAACAAGAATTCTAAAAATTCAAAGAACCCTTTTAAGAAACTTTTCATTCTGTTTCTGCCCTTTCCTTTTTAATTATTAATTTACCATCTTCCACAGAAATAATTTGTTCTACTTTGTGATACGGCGTTCTCGCATAAGTCTTTGCTAAAAACGAATCTTCTTGACGAATTCCCGTTACGATAATTTTATTACCTCTTGTAAACAATGACTTTTCAATGACGTGTTTTTTACCGTCCGCGCCACGTTCAGAAATCTGTTTATCATATTGCGCGAACACTCCACCATAAATTTTCACTGTTACAACACCATTCACCGTCAATAATGTAACCGTCTTTTTTGCTTTATCCCTATCTAATACCGTTCCAGCAATTCTAAAAAGTCTAAAAATCGGAACCATCTTACCTTTAATTGGAATATACTTCTCAATCTCAGGTCTTTCGTCCATTTTAAAGAAATCATCAATTCCAAAGCTTTTTAGTTTTACTTCTTTCAACTCATGTTCATGAATATAACATGAAATCGAATCCATCTCCCATTTACTTAGCGTACCTTCACAATATTTATTCCAAGTTTCGCTAATAATTTTATTATTAACTTTTTCCAATAATTCTTCCTGTTTATTTTTCACAAACGGTCTAATAATATCCATTTGCTTTTTATAAATTCCATCCCATTTTGTTTGTAAGACTTTGAAACCGCTTTCTGTTTCTTCCGATGGAATTAACATATCAATATCAAATTCATTTTCTAAAAATCTTAACGCGTTATTATCTATACCATAATATTTATCATTCAGCTTAAACTTTTTAATATACTTATTAAAATTATAAACCCTTCTTTGTAAATCATACTCCTCTGGAATCAATCCAAACTCAATTAACATTTTCATATTCTGCAACGTTAATCTTTTCTTCACATCGCTAATTGAATATACATAATCTTTCATTACCTGGCGCCGCTCACCAAGAAAGTCAAACGCACCAGACTTAATTAAGTTTATAACCTGAGGCTTGTTAATTTTATTTTTAGAAGTTAAATCTTCAATTGAATTATATGGTCTATTTTCAATAATTGATTTTACTAAATCTTTTCCAATTTTATTAATTCCACTTAATCCATATCTTATTACATTATTCTTAACATCTGGTGAAAAAGTATAAGTTGATAAATTTATATCAGGTGGCGCGATTTCTATACCAGTCATTTTAATTTTACCAATCGCGCTCGCAATCTTTCCGTAGTTTGTTGCTTTTGTTTTTTTCTTCTTCTTTGAGTCAGCTACTCCCTCGACTTTTTCCTCTTCATCTTCTCCAGCAAATTCCTCTACACAATTATCATATTCAATTTCTTCATAAAATACTTCTTCATCTTCATCTTCTATATCATTTCCACCACTATCATTAATTAAACAAGCACAATTCCAAAAAATTATTGGATATTTATATGCTAAATTCATTTCCTGTAATGCAATTAATGAATAAGCTAACGTATGAGATTTATTAAAACCATAACCTCTACTATATGCTACAAGAACTTTCCAAACATAATTACAAAGATTTTCACTTAATCCTTTTTCTTTCATGTTTGCAAAATACTCTTCTGTTAACTGATCAAACTCTTTTGGATTTTTCTTCGCAATAGATTTTCTCAAACGATCCGCCCAAGTCAGATTGAAGCCGCCGCACTCTGGATGCTGAACCAGCTGCATGAAACCTTCCTGCGATTCACAAATTCCATATGATGTATCAAGTTCTTTATGCAATAATTTCTTTTCATCTTCATTTAATCCCCATCTATCCATTTCTTCATCCCATAAACGAGGATTACGTTTAAATCGAGCTAATTTTTCAGTTGGAATTTCTCCACCTTTTTCCTGCGCCATTAATCGAATTACAGAGTTTAATGTTGCCAAGTCGTCTACTGAAGTCGGATGAAGCGCCGCGATACCCTGAATACCAGATTGTTTTTCCATCTGAAATAATGACTGAATTTCATGATTCCAAACCATCTTCCACATCTCTGGGTCATCTCTTTCAATTTTATAAATTCCAATTAATGATTCATACGTCTCGCGCAGCGTATCTTTCTGTTCTGCATATCCATACTCACAAAGTAAATCAATACAGTTATGAATTTTATCCATTGCTTCTACTGATAACGCATCGTATTTAATTAAACTTACATCTTCACAATCATGCAACTCGAACTGTGTACAAATCGTACCATCAGGCGCTCGCATTAGCCCTGTTGACTCTGTAAACGGCTCATCAACAAAAATAACTCCACCTGCATGAATACCACTTCCACAAATCAAGCCTTCAATTTTACTTGCTACACCCCAAAGCTCAGGATAATTATCCCTCATTTCAATCTGAAACTGCTTAATCGGCGCCCAGTTGTTTTCTTCATCACCATACATACATTGTGATAAAGTTCTTAACTGACCTCTATCAGCTGGAATTAAACTTGCAATATATTGCGCGATGTCAACATCAATTCCTAAACCTCTTGCCGCAGTTAATACCGCTGACTTTGATTTTTCTGTACGGAACGTCGCGACATTCGCAACTCTATCACTGCCATAAAATTCTCTAAATTTATTTAATACTTGATCACGCTTTTCTCCTTCAATGTCGAAGTCAACATCCAATACACTAACTCGGTCTGGATTCAAAAATCTCCAAGCAAAAGTTTTAGTCTTTTCTCTTAACGGATTTATCTGTGTAATTCCTAATACATATAACAAGATAAAGCCTACACCAGAACCGCGCCCTGGCCCAACTATTGAACCAGCTTCCCAACATAAATCAATAATTTTCTGAAGGTTTAAATAATATGCACTCCAATGTGCCTTATTTACTTCAGATGAAATCATTGTCATTTCAAGATTTGAATTGATTTCATCATATGCCTGCTGATTCTGTAAGTCTGGATGGGATTCAATTCCTTCAATGATTGCATCACATAAACGATGGTCACCAATATAATCTGATTCCATAAACTTTTTCAAATATGGAATTCTATCAAAATATCGTGTTGGCGCCTCTTTCGTTTTATGTTCTTTCCATGCTAATGTTGGAATATTTAACGGTTTCTGTAAACTAAAATCTTCACATTTATCAATTATTTCATTTATTGATTTATATGCTTTTTCCAAAAGTTCCGGCGCCATATAATCAAAATATGACTCCAATTCTTCTGTATCCATCATATAAGTTGAAGCATAAAAATCATCAACCTCTCTATCACCATTCTGTGCATTTAAATACGCTTTATGAATAACTCTATCTTCTTTCTTTAAATAATGAGAGTCAGTCGTGATAATAAATGGGACTTCAAACCGATCTGCAAAATCAATTAATCTTCTATTAACTATCTTTTGATCTTTATTATGACTTGGCTGTAACTCAAAATAGAAATCATCTTTTCCAAAAATTTCTATCATCTGCTGAATCCATAATCCAAGTTTTTCATCACTTGTTCCTCTCAAAATCTGCGTCGGCAGCGCGCCACCTAAGCAAGCCGTTGAACCAATTACATGACCTGGATTCGTCGCAATAATATCAAATAAATCCTGATAATAAGTTGGAACTCTTCTCATGCCGCGCGCCATATACGACCTTAACCACGCACGAGTTGAGATTTCCATAATCTGCTTCATTCCAATTAAATCTTTTGCTAATAAAATAAAATGATAATATCTATCAAATTCTCTATTATAATTCTGCGCGTTTAATCCATTTCGACATAAATAAATCTCATTTCCACGAATTACTTTAAAATCTGGATGTTTTTCTTTTATTTTCTTATAATATTTTTCTACTTTAATCGCACTTGAAATGGACTCATGATCAGTTATTGCAACCGCCCTGTGACCAAGTTCAAGTGCATAATCTATCAAATCATTTTCTTTAATAATACAATCTCGTAAACGAATATTACTATATTGCGTGTGATTATGTAAACTTCCAGGAAATTTCATTTACTATTTCTCCTTTTCTATTGTTACTTATAGTATAACAAAATTTCATAAAAATTTCAAGTTATCTGTCTTTGAATCCCCTTTTCTTAATTCTTCGACTATTGTATTTTTGTAATAGGCGATCCTCTATTTTTTGCGTTTCTTCATATTGTTCTTTTAAACTCCATTCTGAAGCCGAAAGTCTTTCACCCCTTCTAAGCTTTTCCATGATTCTTTCATATTCACCTTGATAGTCAATTAGATTCATAAAAACCTCCTAAAAATCTAACAAATTATCTTCTTTAATTTCATAGTTTTCAATAAAAATCTGAGGGGTTGTTGTTCCCATCCATTCGTTTACATTCGCGCGCCCTACAACTTCCATTTTAATTTCTTTATGTTGCATTAATTCTTGAATCATATCTTTTGCGAAGAACTTCATATAAGCAACTCCATCTTTCATAATTTTAATGGTGTCTTTATTCTTGCCCATGATTTGAATATCATCAACACTAAAGTGTAGGTCTTTGATATAAATATAAGGCTCATTACATTGCTGCGACCAAACGTTCTTATACCGCGCCAGGTCATAAATTAATGCTGGTAAATCGTTTGCTAAAGCCTGCCGCATGAAATCAGCCTCATAATAATTCTCTCCAAAGTCATAACAAGCAAGTTCCTTATTAGCTTTTTCATGTAAAAGAGCTAAGTCTTTATTAGGGATACTGCAGCCGGCCGCATTATCGTGGCCCATGACATATTCAAATAAACCAGTAGAATCAAGGTAATCTTTGAAGGACGTCATTTCTGAATTGGACAGTCCTCTAATACTACCCCTAACGTATCCTTGATTATTAAGGCGCGCTACAATTGTAGGACGTTTATACTTTTGAGATAACTGCATTGCAATTAATCCGTTTAATTCACTTGGAAAATCATCATCCTCATCAAGACGAATTAATAGAATTTTGTTTTCTAACAGGTCTAATTTGAAAATTTTCTGCTCTAATTTTTTTACAGCTTCTTCTTTAAATTTATTTTGATGTGTTCGTGCATTAGTACACTCTCTCGCGCTTTCAATCGCAGCTTCTTCAAGCGTTCCTTTAGCTCCTCGCTTTTTACAAGGAATCATCTTATGTCCATCAATAAAGGCGGTCAGCATACGTTCTTTTTCTTCCAAAGTTCCGATACGAACCATTGCGTTAATTAGCGGGACAATATAGAAGGCAACTGATGTAGGGTTAAGAGCTTCTTGAATTTCTCCCCAATTTGTAGTTGTTTTGCCAGTAATAGAATAGGCTTGTTTAAGTGCAAGAGCCATAAAAAATGGATTTCTTACTTTTGAAAAGCCTTTATGCCAAAAATACTGATTTTCAATTTCCAGACCTGACATCATGTCGGCGCAGATTCCCAATGCAGCTAAATCAATATAATCATCCGCCCAATCTTTTGAAAAATAGTGGTCCATTGCTCTACAAAACTGATATGCCATTCCTGCGCCAGATAGATTCTTATTTTTATACTTAGGAGATAACTGATTATTAATTACCACCATATTTGGCGCAAAGTCTTCATCCTCAACCAAGTGATGATCAATTACAAGAATTGGACAATTAATTTGTTCTGCATACTGCTTATCATTACTTCCCGCATCTGGAACAATTACCAAATCAAAACTTTCATCTTTAATTTCTTCCCAATGCTCCTCAAGTCCATGCGCCTTACCTTCGTGGATATAGAACTGAAAACTTGACAAAGGAGAAAATTTGTGTAGATAATTATATAGAATGGTTGCGCTTGTATAACCATCAACATCACAATCTACAACCAAACCAATCCTCGCATTAGATGGTAGCTCAAGAATTAAATTAATTCCATCTGCCATATTCTCTAAATCGCGCCAATCCTGCAAACAAGTCTCATCGGGATTTAAAAATAAATCTATATTTTCTACACCTCGCGCGCGAAGTAAGTTCCTCCCATAATCAGAGATAATATTATCATTAATTAATTTTACTTTCACCGTACCTTTACCTTTCCTTCTAATAATTTTAAAAATGTCTTTGCGCCATTATCACTTGGAGAGTCTTTCAACTTTGTAATACCTTCTTTATCATAAATAAAACTCATATTACAATAGTTACTATATTTTTTACATATATTCCATAATTTTTGAAAATATTTTTGTTGTCCTTTTATTTCTTCATTGTCAAAACAAATTACAATATGAGTCGGCGCGCAATATCTCATTAGTAAATCAATTTGAAATTTATTTATGTTACTGCCGCAAGAAGCTACTGCGCAGTTTGGCACATCCCATCCATCTACTTGCATTACTGATTTTTCACTTTCAAAAATATAGCAACTTTTATAGCGTCTTATATTATCTTTATTTAGATTTAATCCATATAAATTTAAACTTAATGGATGGCTATACCATTTGCCCTCAATTTGTACGGGCATATATTTTCCAAAGTTTTCTACATCTTGCTTATTGAGCGCGCGGCCTCTAATTCCTATCAATCTATTGTTTACATCATAGTGTGGAATTATAATTTTGTTTTGTGAAATAGAATAGCAAATATTAAACTTATCCATTGTTTCTTTGGAAATTGAATCATTCAACCATTCAACTGGATAGTATTTTGTAAAACAATCCAATATACCTTCAGGATAAGATGGTAATTCTTTTCTATCCTTTTTAAGAATATAATCATCTTTTATCGACTTATATCTATTCTTATTTCCTATCGTCTTATTTAAACTACAATTTAAAATGACTTGGTAAATGTCTGTATACCAGTCATATTCAATGCCTCGAGTTTCATAATACTGTCTTAAAAACTTAAAAATATTGAGGCTGCCGCATTCTGTATAGCAATAAAACATATGTGAGTTTTTATAATAATATAACTTATGCGAAGCTTCATTAACATCTGCATTATGACAAATCGTATTTAAAATAAAACAATCATCTTTTTCTATGACGTCGGCGCCAAGTTCTTCCAGCAGATTCTTAACTCGCGCATCTTCTAGTCCACTTATAATTTCTTTATAATCAATCATTCTTCATACCATTTACATATTTTAACTGTTCAATAAAAACAGAAGTCTGCTCCTGCTCCCAATTAACCTGGTAGTTATACTGAGTTCCTACATTCAAAACTTCCATTCTTGCATTAGTCACAAATAAGTCTTTCTTTCTTAAGTTTCCTAGATTTACATCGCTCCAAATACGAACTTGGTTCCATTCACCGCTTCTAACTTTATAAATATCAGTAACGATATTCGGCATAATACCAATTCCCTCTTCAGCGGTCAAGAAATCCAATTCCTCTTTAGTGGGGCGCGCCATAATCGCTCCAATATCAGCTTTATTGATAATTGATCTACTTCCCGCGATGGAAGCTTCATTTCTAATATTTTGATTATTGTCCGCATTCGCATTAACCTGAGTTGATGACATTACAAATACATTCAGCTCTACTGCCAGATCCTTCAATGCGGTTGAAAACATCAATAGGACCTCATCATTTCTTAAATTAAAACCCTTAAACTCGTTCAATAATGAAGGACAAATAAAAATATAATCATAAAACACATATTCAATATCATGAATTAATACGTTTTCTCTTACAATTGTTTTAACCAATTCAATTGTTGGATTCGGCATCCTTACAATATAAAAGTTCTCTTGATACTGTTCCAATACCCAAAGAGCCTGCTTAATAATTAAAACCTCTTTTTCTGTAAATCCACCATATCTAAACTTGGTTTCATTGAACCCCGTTAAATATGCTAAAATCATTTTCTGAATTTCTTTTGCGTTCTGTTCTGTAGCTATAAATAAAACTTTTTGATTTCCACCTTCTTGAACCCATTCCTCTCTGTCAATATCATAACGGATCGGAAAAGCTAAATAACATGCATCGCCTACAGCCTGTCTTGTCTTTGAAACACCTGAGCTGCCGCTCCGTAATACGAAAGCTCCTTTTCTTGCTCCAGCCAATACTTCGTTAAAAATTTCTCCTTGAATCGGCGCCCCAACTCCAATTCTTTCATCGGCTTCTTCAATAATTTCTTCAATATTTTCAAAGACGCTTATGGTTTCAGTTGTATCATTCTGAATATATTCTTTCTCAATACCAAGAATCTTCTTTTTAATTCTTTCAAGAATATCTTCAATCTCAAGTTTTTCAAAAGCCTCATTTATTTTAAAAGCCTTCTCATTTAATGGATTCTCTACATAAAATTCACTTGTATCAATTCCTTTATCACTAAAAGCCTGTAATAAATTAAATTTTTTAAGCTTTTTATAATAATATGAAAAGTTCTCCTCATCAGTTAAATATTCAGCATCTTGTAAAAATTCAATTCCATTCTGCTGCTTAAAAATTATTTTCGCTGTTTCATTTGTAGACAGATAATTCTCAATGTCAATCGGATGAAGAACTTTCGCGCCATTTCTATATAAACTATCAATAGCTACAAAAATATATTTATAAAACTTATAATAGAAATCATCAGGAGTTAAATTATACTTATCGGATTCACTTAAAAGTTGAGGCTTTTTCATTAGCGCGCCAAAAACCTGTATAATTGTTGATTTATCAACCATTCTAAACTCCTTTAAATTTCATCTAACGACCATTTTGTCTTCGGCTTCTTAGGGCTTTCTTTTTTAGTAATGGTCTTTACCTCTCTTTGTTTTCTGCTATTAATCTGTTCAATAATAGCTTCAAGTGTGCCTGCTTTTCTTGATTCAAGTTCTGTCCAATACTGCGCAGACTCCTTATAAATGCTTGGCACAATTCCAATACCACCTTGCGCCTTTTCAATATTTCCTTTCTTTACTTCATAGAAATATCTAATCGCAAAATAAATTCCCTTTGGAGTCATGTTATTATCTTTTTTGATAAAATTTTTCCACTGATTGTCTATCTTCATAAAGTTCATGCGTGGCATACCGACATCTCTATAAAGATAATCAATAAGTGCTTCTTTCCAAAAGTCTGTATCAAGGGTCGCGCCAGGTTTGTTTTTCTGGTTAATCCACATATCATAACATTCTTTATGATAATATGACTTTTTTCCTATTAAGACTGTTTCTTCAGTTTCTGTATCAAATCTTTTTTTACAAAGTCTACATTGTACCTCGTGCATTAAGATTCTCCTTTCTTACTTTATATAATAATTATACCATAAATTAAAGAAAAAGTCAAATTAAAAAGCGGAGTTATTAAACCCCGCTTTCTCCTAACATATCTTTCATTTCATTCACAACCAGAGCCATTAGATCAACCTGATCTTCCGTGAACTCCGAAAGCTTCATTCTTCTACCCATAATAATTTCAATCTTTTTCAAAACAGTGACCGCGTTCTCTTCATCTTTTTCGATAAGAGCTGTCCATAACTCCTGTGCCTCTTTTCTCAAAAGGTTGAAATCAAGTTTTTCTTCGGTATTCTTTTCAAGTTTATCTACAACTACCGCGCCGTGCTGCTCTTCAGCTTCAATAGCTCTAGCAAGAGCATCGACAAA
>Ga0247610_10007126_pt1 | contig 11511 bp, 9 predicted proteins | sample 174DNAGHGhighgp2_FD_193483 | JGI IMG/M metagenome (GOLD analysis project Ga0247610, IMG submission 193483) | Sheep rumen microbial communities from Palmerston North, Manawatu-Wanganui, New Zealand - 1742 DNA GHGhigh gp2 | ecosystem: Host-associated > Mammals > Digestive system > Stomach > Rumen ...
GACCGGCATAGGCATCATTTTCAAAAACATAGTAAGTGCCTGGCATGAAAGGATTTTCAACCGAATCCCCAACCGAATAATACTGCCCTGCCTCGATGACATATTCTCCATATATGAACCCGGCGAAGACCGTATTCCCCGTCGCATAACCAAATTCAAGCACCAGTTTGTCAGAGTGCTCGGGAGCATCGCCTACTCTGGCCCAACCACCGGAATGCGGTGTGCGGCTACCCCCAGCCGGCTGGTAGTAAAAACTGAGATAAAGAGAGTCGGCAACACGCATGGGCCGGTGTTGGGCGAAATTGCTGTCCAAACGAATCGGATTGGAAGTCAGCGTGTCTGCGGGAAAAGGATTGCGTTCAGCGTGTGCATAAACCCTCCCGTATTCATCAAGTGCATCGAGAGTGACCACACCGATGGTAGGCGGAAGAATGGCAAATCCGGTGTTCACAAAACCTTGGCGATCTTGCCACATTTGGCTGTCGGGATAGCCGGTGTAGTGGGAAAAATCATCCACAAAAGGAAGCATCACAGATGTTTCACCCCGTTTCGGCACCCAATGTTCAGATGCTTTGACAATGGTGGGGTTTTGCACCGTCCCCGTCAACATTTCCTGAGAGAAGCTCAAAAGGGGGAGCAAAACGAACAACAAAACGCTTATTTTCGAATTTAACTGCATAAATTTTGTTTATTGATGATGGTTAAAACTGATTGTCTGACGTTTCGGTGGTTGTACTATCGGGCAGGTCGCCAATATTCTTGCCGATTACCAACGTAAGCTTTTCCCCTTGTTTGATAGGGGTCCCCTGCGCGATGGAATGCCCTTTGTAGAGCACTTCCAACACCACATTCTCATACGGACTTGGTTTCTCTATGATGTGATCCAAAACCAACCCTTGTGACTCTATCATAATCTGGGCTTGTCTGAGCGACAAATCCCTGAGTTCCAGCATTTTTATGGTAGGAGGCTCTGCCGCTGCCACCGTCAGGTACACTTTGCGTCCGCGCTTTACCTTTTCGCCGGGCATAGGATTCTGCTTCAACACCGATCCCGGCACAGCATCGTTCTCGTACAGCTCGTCATTCACCACAAAGACGAAGCCCTCCGCGCGCCCATGCTGCGTCAACTCCTCGGCCGAACGACCTATATACGAAGGCATCTCAATCTCATGCCCATGACGAGTGAACAATCTGAGAAACAAGATAGTAAGAACAAATATAACGATGGTGACCACAACTGCCATCAGTATGTGGAATCCTGGTTTGTCAGGACTTAGCCATCTTCGCGAAGATTTTTGTCTGCTCATGTAGATATTCCTCAAATGATAAATTTTCAAAAGTGCAAAGATACAATTTAATTTCAAAAAGAAAGCATAAACGCAAAAAGTCGGAAAAAAGTATACCGAAATCCTAACAATTGTTAAAATTGTCAGACCCTATGTAGAAAATCTTATTTTTGCGGTTTATTGATTTATCACAATGATAATTTTGTAAATTGTTGGTTTATTGCCATTTGTATAAATTATTCGTATGAAAATCACCATTGTCGGATGCGGTAATTCTGGATTGGTACACGCAGCCAAGCTGATTGAGCGCAATGCAGAGGTCGGCTTGCTGAAGACCTCAGACACTGTGAACGGTAAGTTTTTCGAGTTGATGAGCCAAGAGGGTGGCTTCAACGTGAAAGACGAGACCAACCACGGCCGCGTTTTCTTTGCCAAGCCTGCGTTCATCACCCGTGATGTGGAGAAGGCCATCTCCTTTGCCGACATTATCATGGTGATGACCACCACGCTCCAGCACGAGCGCATCGCCCAGATGATAGCCCCATTTGTAAAAGACAAGCAGCTGATTGTATTGGTTCCAGGGTATATGGGAAGCCTCATTTTCAAAAAGCACATCCATAAAGACGTGCTGTACAGCGAATGGGAGACCACAGCGTACAACGGACGGATCATGGACCTTTTCGTGCGAATCACATTCTATAACCCGCGCAATGCCATATCCGTACTCCCCACAGCATCGTCGGCACAGGTTTTGCCCTTGCTCTCCGGCCTTTTCCCGAACACCCAATATTTACGCCGCCACATTCTCGAATCTGCCATGCACAATCCGAACATGATTGTCCACCCCATCGGGATGCTGTTTTCGGCTGCCCGAATAGAGCACAGCCACGGCGAGTTTTGGATGTACAAGGAAGCTTTCACCCCTTCGGTACTGCAGGTCATCCGCAATTTCGACGAACAGAAGAACAGGTTATTGCATGCATTCGACTGCGCCCCCCTCAACTACTTTGACGCCGCCAAATGGCGTAATTTCAACGACTTGAGCATCGATTCCATGGAGGCTTTCCGCTCTTTTGCCAAAGCGGCCAACAAAGGGCCGTCCAAGGTTGACCACCGCTACCTCAACGAGGATGTGCCTAACGGAATGGGACTTTTCGCCTCTCTCGGCAAGGCTGTCGGCATCGACACCTCCATTGCCGACGCCATCATCACACTCTCGGGAACCCTTTTGCAGAAAGACTTCCGTCACGAAGCACGGACTATCGAACACCTGCTTGGAAAGGCGCATGTTTCCCAAAAAGAGATTTGCGACGCCATATATTAGTCATAATGGGAGATAATCTAAAAGAGAAGACGGTTTTCGGCATGATGTGGGGTGCCGTGGGGAAAGTCGGGACACTGACCATCAACTTCCTCTCCAATCTTGTCCTGGCTCGTCTGTTGATGCCCGAGGACTTTGGGGCCATCGCCATGCTCGCCATCTTCCTTGCCATCTCCAACATTTTCATACAAGGGGGCTTAGGCACCGCCCTCATACAGAAAAAGAATCCCAAACCGATAGACTATTCCACTGTCTTTTATTGGAACCTGGCCTTTTCCCTCGTTTTCTACCTGATACTGTATATAGCATCTCCTTTTATTGCCGATTACTTTGACATGCCTCTCGTGAAACCGCTGTTACGAGTGCAAAGCCTTGTCCTAATTATCCAATCCTTTGCCATCGTGCAAGTCACACATTTGATGAGGCAGATGAATTTCCGGGCATTGGCCCTTCGAAACATGGCATCGGCACTCTCCGGAACGCTGCTGGCCATTCCGCTGGCCCTGAATGGCTATGGTGCCTGGAGTCTGGTGGCTTCCGCTATCCTCGCAGCTATTGTCAACGTTGTTCTGCTTTGGAACATGAGCACCTGGCGTCCCGCCTTTGAATTTAGTCTTGAATCCCTCAGAAACCTTTTCAGCTTTGGAGGTTTGATGCTTCTTTCCTCCTTAGTGGAAACGCTTTACACAAATTTGCAAAGTTTTATCATAGGAAAAAGATTTTCTACCAGCGACTTAGGCTACTTTTCGCAAGCCAAGAAACTGGAGGAGGTGCCTGTGACTGGACTGGCGTCCATTGTCAACGATGTCACATTCCCGGCATTTGCCACGCTGCAAGACGAACGTCCCCGGCTCCTGGAAGGTATGCGCAAAAGTACCAGGGCACTGACATTCATCAATTTCCCCATGATGACTCTGCTGATAATCATTGCCAAACCACTAATCACACTGCTATACGGAGCTAAATGGGAAACCTCAGCCCCTTATTTCCAAATTCTCTGCGTTGCAGGTCTCATCTATGCCACAAATACACTTAACACAAACGTAATCAAATCTTTAGGAAAAGGAAAACTTTACTTTATCATCCAAATCCTAAAAAGAACCATCGGAATTGCCATGATTTTCATCGGTATCCGCTTTGGCATAACCGGCTTATTGTGGACGATTGCCAGCGTTTCCTATATCAACTTCATAATCAATGCCTTGGTCAACGGAAAACTGATTAATTATGGAATTATCAGACAAATAGGTGATTTTGGAGGCTATCTTCTCCTGGCTGCCGCAATCGGAGCGCTTACGTATGCCCTTGGCCTCGTTTTGCACTGCCATCCTTTTCTTCTTATGCTCATACAGATAGTTGTTTACCTGATTCTGTATCTTCTTGCTTCGATTCTTCTGAAAACGGACGGTTTCAAAACCTACTACAGTATCCTTACCAATATATTTCACCGAAAATAACCCCGAATATGCAATTACGTTCCAGACCTGTATTATGGGCTCATTATCTGCTGACGGCCATTTCCCCGAGACTCTCCATCAACGTGCAGTTCCAACTGTGCCACCACCGAAAGCCGGACTTGGAGAATCCCAAAACTTTGGACGAGAAAATCCAATGGATGAAGCTCCACTATTACAAAGGAAACGACCTGGTCATGCAATGCGCCGACAAATGGGCGGTGCGGGATTATGTCAAAAGCAAAGGCCTGGCCAACATTCTCCCGGAGGTGATTGCCACATATGAAAATCCGGAAGAGATCGATTGGGACCTCCTGCCCGACAAGTTCGTACTCAAATGGAACTTCGGCAATGGCGGGAATGTGGTTTGCACGGACAAAAGCCGCTTGGACAAGACAGCCGCGATACGAGACCTGAACCGCTTCAAGAAGATCAAATTCCATCTTCTTGCCGCCGAACCGCAATACGATGTCAAGAAAAAAATGCTGATTTGCGAAAAATTCATCAATCCTGAACAAGGGACTTCGCCGGTGGACTACAAGTTCTATTGCTTCAACGGTGTCGCCAAATATGTACTTTGCTGCATCGGTCGGGAAGAGGGGCAGAAGCCGGCATTCTACTTTTTTGACCGCGACTGGAACCTACAACGCCTCAACCGACAAGGACAACGGGCCCCCGAAGGGTTCACCGTCCCCAAACCCGACGGAATTGACCAACTGTTCGATTATGCGGAAACACTTTCCAAGCCCTTCCCTTTTGTGCGAGCTGACTTTTACCTGGAACACGGACACGCATGGTTCGGCGAGCTGACTTTCACCCCGGGCGGCGGTTTCGATTACGGCCGCCTACCGGAAAGCGACCTCCTTTTCGGCCAAATGGTCAACCTTAATATATTATAGTGACTTTGATTTTTGAATTTATTACTGACATATGAAAAGACAAAAGATTGCCAAGATACTGATAATCGCGACTGTATGCATATCCGCCCTGATGTTCCTTCCTTGGGTGTATATGACTCCCCTTTACTATATTGCCCGCTATGCCATCATGGCGATGATGGCGGTGGTTTTTGCGCTAACTTTCTCGTTGACACGCAGTTTTTCGGCACGTTTCGTCAGGCTCCTTTTACTAACCATCTGCTGCATGATCTTGGTGCGCTTCACAATCCCCATGTACACCTCCGACATCACCCAGTTAGCGGTGGCACTGCTAACGGTCATTGTTGGCATGAATCTGGACTGGCGCGAAAACGACTGGGCCAATATCTGCTACTACTACACCATCCTCTTAATCGGCGTATCGATCAGCAACAGTCTGTTCTATGCCGGAGGACTGTATGTACCTGAACACTACATGTTTGACGAAGGGAAAAACCAGCTTGGAGCTATGATGGCCATAGGGGCGACCGCCTGTTTCCACTTCGGAATGAAACGAAAGGACGACCGTACCGCTTATTGGGTCATTGCTTTCCTGACCTTGCTCTGTTTGGTTCTCATTCGCTCCCGAGCAGATTGTTTCGCATTAATAATCATGATGTTGCTTATCTCCATTAAAGATGCAGACCTGCAGGTCAAATGGAACGTCAAAACGGTGCTGACGATTGTCGGCCTTATCTTGATTGGAGTCATCATCTATACAGGCTTCATCCACGATGAACTCCACACGTTCATGCATGGCGGCAAAAGTTCCACCGGCATCAACGACCTGACTACCAGACGTTGGGACCGTAATCAGAAAGGATTTGAGCTGTTGCGCCACAACCAGACCATACAAGAGATGCAAACCCCGATGAAAATCCCTTTCATCCACAACTACCCGCTGCTAAGATTGGTACGCTACCGACTCTTCTCCACTCCCCTACTCCTATTCTACATCTATTTCGGCATCAGTACATTAATAGAAGTCTTCAAGTCCAAGAGAAGCAATGTCAAACAAGTAGGCTGGATAGTGTGCTGTGTGCCCCTGATCATCAGCTTTGCCGAGCCGAACTTCCCCTACGGCCCGGGCCTCGTACAGATGCTTGCCTTCCTGCTTTTAGGATATTCGCTGCGCACTGACGGAAACCGAGAAAATCTTGCCGGAACGGTGGAAGCCGATACGGTATTGCATATTTGCAACGACTTCTATTACAGCAAAGTACATAGCAATCTGTACCATGAATTGGATCAAGCCGGCGTGAAACAGATTGTCTTTTCTCCCGTCCGGAAGGGCATACCCGAGAACCACCTTTTTGAAGCCAAACAGACGACATTCCATTACGCACACATCTTGAAACGGCTTCACCGGGTCTTTTTCTTCCATAAGACGGAACGCATCGTGCGTGAAATCGAGAAAACCATTGACCTGAGCCAAATTTCCTGCATCCATGCCACTACGTTGTTCAGTGACGGCATGGTGGCAGAGACCTTACACCAGAAGTACGGCATCCCCTACATTGTGGCAGTACGGAACTGCGATGTGAACGCCTTCCTGCGTTATATGCCGCATTTGTGGTGGGTCCACCGCGCCGTACTCGAAACGGCCGACAAAGTGATCTTCATTGCTCCAGCCCTACGGGAACGTCTCTTGAAACACCCTACTCTCGTAAAAATGCGGGACCTGACGGAAAAAAAGTCCTTGGTCATACCTAACGGCATCAATGAGTTCTGGATTAAGAACTTACATACGGTGATCAATCCTGACAACAGTCATCGGGTACTGTATGCCGGCATTTTTAACCGTAACAAGAATATGCCTCGGCTGATACACGCAATGCAATCATTGCGGAGTGAGTTCCCTGATTTGCACCTCGATGTGGCGGGTGGCGGTGGCGATGACGAAAAGCAGGTGCTCTCACTGATGCGAAAACATCCCGACTGGATTTCGTACCACGGCATAATTACGGACCTTGAAGAGATGAGAAAGCTATATCTTTCCAATGGAATATTCGCAATGCCTTCAAAATCAGAAACTTTCGGACTTGTTTATATCGAAGCGCTTTCACAGGGACTACGTCTGCTTTGGAGTCGCGGCGAAGCGATTGACGGCATGTTCACCGAACATCTGGGAGAAAGCGTCAACCCAATGAGCCACAATGACCTTGTCCATAAATTGAGACAATTGCTTCGTCAGAATGTGCCTTACGACACTTTACCCGACACCTCATTCGAGACATTCCGATGGTCAAACATTGCAAAAGATTATATCTCACTATATTCCAATGTGACAAGCAAAAAATCAGCCCTAAGTCCTAACAATTAAGAAAACAATTCCCAAAACTTAATCCCAGATTATGATTTCCATCATTTGCCCCATATACAATGAAGAGAGCCATATAGAGGATTGCATTTTGTCTATCATCTCGCAAGATTTTCCGAAAGAGGAGATGGAAGTGCTGTTTGTAGATGGTATGAGCGATGACCGCACGCGCAATATCATCGAAAACTACATCCAGCTATACCCGTTCATACGCCTGTTAGACAACCCAAAGCATACGGCACCTGTTGCGCTGAACGTAGGCATTCGTGCCGCACATGGCGACATCATACTGCGCTTGGATGCGCATTCCCGATACCCAGCCAATTACTTCTCATTATTAGTCAACAAGTTAAAAAGTTCTGGTGCGGATAATGTTGGTGGTGTTTGTAATACGCTGCCGGCAAAAGACACCCCTATATGCAGGGCTATCGCACACGCCATGAGCTCCCCCTTTGGGATGGGCAATTCACACTTCCGCATTGGAGTAGGTCAAGAAAAATGGGTTGACACTGTCCCTTTCGGTTGTTTCCGGCGGGAGATTTTCGACAAGATCGGGCTGTTTGACGAAGAACTGGTTCGCAATCAGGATGACGAGTTCAACGGCCGAATCATTCAGCATGGCGGGAAAATCCTGTTGTTGCCCCAAGTTGTGGTTGATTATTTCGCCCGCGACTCCATCAGCAAAACAGCCAAGATGTTCTACCAATACGGATTATTCAAACCATTGGTAAACAAAAAATTAGAGAGACCAACAAGCCTCCGTCAGTTTTTCCCTCCACTGTTTGTGGCCGGACTGGTTGTCGGAGGACTGTTCAGCATCTATAGCCCCGTAATTATGTGGCTATATGCTTTGGTCTTGACACTTTACCTGCTATCAGGCATCTTTTTCGGATTGCGCTGCACACACCGTCTTAGTGATTTGCTTCTCATGCCGTTCGTCTTTGCGGCCATCCATGTCTGCTATGGAATTGGCTACTGGACGGGAATGTTCAAGCTGATGCTTCACGGAAAAATATCAGTGCAATCCAACCATTAAGGTTAGAAAGTGTAACCGACCTTGGCTTCGATGCCGCCGCTGAACCCTTTCCTCGCCGGGAACGTCCGGAAAAAGAAACCGCCCGTGAAAGAGAGGGCTTTCACACGGAATCCGCCGGCGATAGTGGCGTATAGTCCCGCACCGAAAGGCTTCACTTCCCCATTATTTCCGGATTCATCGTGGAAAACGTAATCGTCTGTGTCCCTAAAATGCAATCCGACACCGGCAGCAACATTGATGCACGGCTTCAGTTTCTTGCCCAGGTCAAAATAGTGACGGTAGTTGAGGTATATCGGCACCTCCTGGAAAGACGCCGTGTTCAGTCCATAACCGACACCCAATCCAAGCAAGTCATTCTGCTTAAAGGCGATGCTGTTGACAAACACACCTGTCCAACCGACGTTTTTCCCAACGAAGAAACCGTACTCATTAATGAAATTGTAGGCAATATTCTTTTCTTGCTGTTCTTGGGCGAAAAGGGAGGGAAATCCGCAAAACAGAGCCACACTTAAAATGACGACAGTTTTTAACACGTTGACTTTCATATACTTTTTATTTTTATGATGGATATATAAAACTTGTGCAAAAATAACATTTTCATAATTTCTTCCATAACCCTCTCACATAGCCTCCGGCGTGCGTCTCCTGCCGTACACCTCCTTTGTCACCAAACCCAGCAGTCGGCCCCATGCCCCCCTGCGCCATTCCGCCATTCCGCCACACACACCGCCACCCGTGTCCACAGGGGGCAACGTCTGTGCGGCAGATTATCATGAGGTGGGAAATCATGGAGGGATGGATAATCGGGGAGTTCCGCTTTTTCGTCAGCGAAATTCCAAAAATCAGTTTGTCCCGTTTCAGCCCGATGCAAAAGCAAAAACCAGCAACCTACCTGCGTAAATTGCTGATTTTATAACATTCAGGGTCGCGATTGATCGCGACCCTGCAAAGAGCGGAAAACGAGACTCGAACTCGCGACCCCGACCTTGGCAAGGTCGTGCTCTACCAACTGAGCTACTTCCGCTTGTTGAATTCGGCGGCAAAAATACACTTTTTTTTGATATGCCAACCATTTCTTGAAAAAAAAATTTTTCCCCCGAGAAATCGGTATTTTTTATATCTTTGGCGGCTCAAAAATTAAAGCGTAAAATATAATATTAACAATATATGTCAGAACAGATAAAAGGAAAAATATCCCAAATTATCGGCGCAGTTGTGGATGTGCATTTTGAAGAGAACGTCACGCTGCCTAACATTTACGACGCATTGGAAGTGCGCAAGGACAACGGTGACAAGCTGATTTTGGAATGCGAGCAGGACATTGGCGAGAACACCATGCGCTGCATCTCAATGGACTCCACCGACGGTTTGCACCGCGGCATGGAAGTGGTGGCCACAGGCCGCATGATCACCATGCCCACGGAGAACATCAACGGCCGCTTGATGAACGTCATTGGAGAAAGCATCGACGGCATCGGCGAGATTCAATCCAAAAGACGCAGCGACATCCACCGCATGCCCCCCACTTTCGACAACCTCTCCACTTCCCAGGAGGTCTTCTACACCGGCATCAAGGTCATCGATCTGATCGAGCCATACGCCAAGGGCGGCAAGATCGGCCTGTTCGGTGGCGCCGGCGTGGGCAAGACTGTGCTGATCATGGAAATGATCCATAACATCGCCAAGAACTACGGCGGCACAACCGTGTTCACCGGCGTGGGCGAACGCACCAGAGAGGGTAACGACTTGCTGCGCGAAATGCTCGAATCCGGCGTCATCCGCTACGGAGACGCTTTCATGAAGAGTATGGAAGAAGGCGGTTGGGACCTGACCAAAGTCGATATGGCAGAGCTGGCCAAGTCGCAGGCCACCTTGGTGTTCGGTCAGATGAACGAACCCCCCGGAGCCCGCGCCCGCGTGGCCCTTTCCGGCCTGACCGTGGCCGAAGGCTACCGCGACGGCGACGAGACCACCGGCGGCCGCGACATCCTCTTCTTCGTCGACAACATATTCCGTTTCACTCAGGCTGGCTCCGAGGTCTCCGCTTTGCTGGGACGTATGCCTTCAGCTGTGGGTTACCAGCCGACACTGGCCACCGAAATGGGTACCATGCAGGAACGCATCACCTCCACCAAGCGCGGCTCAATCACCTCTGTGCAAGCTATTTACGTGCCTGCCGACGACTTGACCGACCCGGCACCCGCCACCACTTTCTCCCACTTGGACGCCACCACGGTGCTGAGCCGTAAAATCTCCGAGTTAGGCATCTACCCCGCCGTCGACCCCCTCGACTCCACCTCCCGCATCCTGTCGCCCGACATTGTGGGCGAAGAGCACTATAAGACCGCCCAGCGCGTGAAAGAATCGTTGCAACGCTACAAGGAGCTGCAGGACATCATCGCCATCCTCGGCATGGAGGAACTCTCCGAAGAGGACCGCAAGACCGTGCACCGCGCCCGTCGTGTGCAACGCTTCATGTCGCAACCGTTCTTTGTGGCCGAACAGTTCACCGGCATTCCTGGCAAATTCGTCAACATCGAGGACACCATCAAAGGTTTTAACATGATTCTGGATGGCGAATTGGACGACCTCCCGGAATCCGCTTTCAACCTCGTGGGCACTATCGAGGAAGCCATAGAAAAAGGCAAGAAAGAGTTGGCCGCAGCAAAATAAAGAACTATGAAGTTAGAGATTATCACCCCAACCAGCAACCTCTTCACCGGCGAGGTCACATTGGTGCAACTCCCCGGCATTGACGGTCTGTTTGAAATCCTCAAGTCGCATGCCCCTTTGGTCTCAGCCCTCAAGGAAGGAAGAGTGAAAGTGGAAACCCAACAGGGAGAGACGCAACACTTCGACATTCGCGGCGGCGTAGTCGAAGTCAGCAACGACAAAATACTGCTGCTTGCGGAATAATGCCCCCAACACGCAAAGAGGCGACCGGTTCGGCCGCCTCTTTTTGGATAATCTGCACAATATCGTTTACAATTTTCCCGCCAGGTACTCGAAATCCCGCAGCGACAGCTGTTCGGCGCGTTTCGTGAACAGCGGCTCCGCCTCTACAAACGCCTTGTCGAATGGCAACGACTGCAGGGCGTTGCGCAACGTCTTGCGGCGGTAGTTGAAGGCCGTCTTCACCACCGTGCGGAAGGTTTTCTCGTCGCATTCCAGCCGCTT
>Ga0247610_10007129_pt1 | contig 11508 bp, 11 predicted proteins | sample 174DNAGHGhighgp2_FD_193483 | JGI IMG/M metagenome (GOLD analysis project Ga0247610, IMG submission 193483) | Sheep rumen microbial communities from Palmerston North, Manawatu-Wanganui, New Zealand - 1742 DNA GHGhigh gp2 | ecosystem: Host-associated > Mammals > Digestive system > Stomach > Rumen...
AGCGCTCCAGGATCTCCTCTTTTGTCACCTTTTTGCCGAATGAAACAGATACAGCAGCCATATGCCCGTCGCTGGCGGCAACACGGATACACTGTGCGCTGATGACAGGGGCTTTGGCATTTACAATAACCTTGCCATTCCCCTTGTCCTCCAGATGCCCCCAGAGCTTAAGCGGTTCATTTTCGCTTTTTTCATCCTCGCCTCCGATATACGGAATGACATTGTCGATCATTTCCGGCCAGGTTTTAAACGTTTTTCCCGCTCCGCTGATGGCCTGGTAAGTACAGACCATAACCTTTTCGGGCTCAAAATCGAGCAGCGGGGTGAGTGCGGGAACATAGCTCTGGATGGAGCAGTTTGGCTTGACAGCGATGAAGCCGTATTCAGTGCCCAGGCGTTTCCGCTGGGTTTCAATGACTTCCAGATGGGAAGAGTTGATTTCGGGAACCACCATGGGAACATCTTCAATTCCCCGGCAGGCACTGTTGTTGCTGACGACGGGAATCTCATGGCGGGCATAGTTTTCCTCCATCGCGCGGACTTCATCCTTCTTCATGTCCACGGCACAGAATACGAAGTCCACCAGGGGCTTGATGGCATCAATATCAGATGCATCCATCACCTTCATATCGGCGGCATAATCGGGGATTGGCCAGTCAAAAGCCCAGCGGTCGCCGACAGCTTCAGCGTATTTTTTTCCGGCGCTTCTGGCAGATGCAGCCAGGCAGGTCACTTGAAACCACGGATGATTCTGCAGCAGTGAGATAAACCGCTGCCCGACCATTCCGGTGGCACCGACAATTCCGACACGGTACTGATTCATACGGCAATTCCTCCACTCTAAGCAAAAAGCCGCCTGAGATCATCATCAGGCAGACCCCTCCGCTTTGACTTGTTGCATCATAGCATGAAGATACGGCCATGTCAATAAATCGGTAGGCTGCGGAAACCAAAAGAACAAACGTTGTACGGAAGGAAACGATTTGACTTTTGTTGAAATTAGAAATAGAACTTCCGGAAAATGAATATGGAGGGAGCTACGCACGGATGAGTGCCCGTAAATGGAATCAGGAAAAGAAAAAAGGACTGCTTTACCATATGCATTCCCTGCTGTTTTCGATCGGATTTGATCTGCTTTTCGGATTGCTGCTGGTTTTCCTGAAGGATATGGCGCTGATGATTGCTGCCTATGTCCTTTCAGCATTCCTGGCGATCTGCGGTATTTACCAGATCTTTGTATACCTGCATTCCCCTGTAATGCGGAAGATTGTGGAGTCCAGGCTGGCGTCAGGGCTGATCCTCCTTCTCTCCGGCACTATGCTTGTGTTCAATCCGGCGTTTTTGCAGGAAATATTCCCGGTGATCTGGGGACTGTCGCTTCTGGCCGGAGCATTCCTGAAAATCCAGTATGCCTTTGACCAGCTTCAGCTGAAAATAGCCAGATGGTGGATTATGCTCATTTTCGCCTCTTTGTCCCTTGTGATCGGCATTCTTGCGATGCTTCGTCCGGACTTCCTTGGTGATAACAAAGAGTTTGTAATCGGCCTGATGCTGATATTCGAGGCGGTCCTTGATATTGTTGTGCTTTTTATGATGAACCGTGCAATAAAAAAGAATTTCAATACTCCGCATTCAACGGAATTGAATGAAAAGAATCCGGCTGAAAATGAACCGGCTGAAGAAAAGCCTGAAGTTCCTGCCGGTACAGAACAGCCTGTGGAAGTACAAAATACAGAACCGGATTCGGGAATGGCGGATAATAATAAACCGGAAGGAATTCAGGATACTGCCTGCACCGATGGGAAACCGGAGAAATGAGGTGGAACAATGACTTATGAATTACTGCAGCAATGGATTGATGAAAGCTCAAAAATTGTTTTCTTTGGCGGCGCCGGTGTATCAACTGAAAGCGGAATTCCGGATTTCCGGAGTGTAGACGGGCTGTACCACCAGAAATACGATTATCCGCCGGAAGAGATTCTCTCTCATACCTTTTTTGTGCGAAAACCGGAAGAATTCTTTCGCTTCTACCGGGATAAAATGCTTCCCCTGGACGCTGAACCGAATGCGGCTCACCGGAAACTGGCGGAATGGGAAAAATCAGGGAAACTGGCTGGAATCGTAACACAGAATATTGACGGTCTCCATCAGAAAGCGGGTAATCAGAAAGTATTTGAGCTTCACGGAAGTATTCACAGAAATTACTGTGAACGCTGCGGAAAGTTCTTTCCGCCTGAATATATCCGGGATTATCCGGAACTGGTTCCGAAATGCGGCTGCGGAGGAAGGATTAAGCCGGACGTGGTTCTTTATGAGGAAGGCCTGGACAATGATGTTGTGACGGGGGCGGTTCATGCGATATCCAAAGCCGACCTGATGATTGTTGCTGGTACAAGCCTCACAGTATATCCTGCAGCAGGACTGGTCCGGTATTTTCGCGGAAAACATCTGATTCTGATCAACCGGGATGCGACCCCGATGGACAGCGAATGCGACCTGGTGATTCATGACAAGGTTGGGCAGGTTCTCTCTTCTTTGAAATGATCCAAATATTATATATCTGTTAAATGTGTTTCATTTACATTTCAAATATAAAATGATATAATGAAGTATGTTTGTTTATAGGAGGCGTTATTATGCCTGATCTGTCGAACGTTACGGCAATTCTACCGGATCTTGCCGATTATCTGGTATATTTTGCCATTGCGGTTGTCACGCTGATCGGTTTGTTCAAGTGCCTCATTCCGCTGTGGAAAACCACCGGGGCTCTTCGCAGGGCAATCAGCCGGCTCCAGGCCAATGCCGGAAAAACGACTGATAAGCCGGTCTGGCAGGAAGCCAGGTTTGTCGGAAAAAGGCTCCAGGATATATGGCTGCGCTTTCTGCAGAATGCGGAACAGCTGGACCGGCGCGGACTTCCGACAAATGTGGAGGATTATATCAACGATGATACGGTAACCCACGGGCCCGGAAATGCGACTCTGGCGGAGCTGATCCCGAACCTGTTGACATCCCTGGGTATCCTGGGTACGTTTATGGGATTGTCCAGGGGTCTTTCATCCCTGGATTTCGCGGATGCCGCAAAACTGATCGAAGGAATTCCGGACCTTCTTGGCGGAATGCGGTTCGCGTTCGGGACGTCTGTGGCAGGTATCAGCTGCAGTATTGTTTTTAATATGATGAACCGGATTTCCCAGGGCTCAAGCTACCGCGCGATTGATGATTTTGTTTCTTCTTTCACCCAGCTGGCGATGTCCCGGCCTCTGGATAATGATGTGCAGATGATTATTCAGAATCAGGACCGGAATTTCATGCTGCAGGGAATTAATGATACGCTGGTGGACCGGCTTGCCGAAAACGTCGGCCGTTCCATCACCCGTGCAATGAATCCGGTATCCGAATCGATGGATCACTTCATTGTCGGTGCTACCCGGAATCAGATCGACGGAGTAAATCGGATTGTGGCGCGGTTCCTGGATGAAATGGACCGGAGTCTGGGAAATCAGTTCTCCGCTTTGTCCCTGTCCATGGATTCGCTCACCAAAAACCAGATCAGCGCATCACGGGCAGCCGGTGAGAATGTGGCTGCTGCGCAGGGAATTGTCAATAATGCCCTTGCCCTGCAGGAGATGACCAATCATATCCTGGACAAATTTGATCACTATATGAAAGGGATCAATGAAGTCCGGCACCGTGATGAAACATATGAAGAAAGAGTCAGCTCGGTTCTGGACCGGATGGAGAAGGAAAACAAGGAACTGGCCGGACTTATGGCTGAATTCGGTGGTAAAATCCGTTCCCTGTCCGACCGGACGGAACTGAATCAGAAGGATCTGGATGCCATCCGGGATCTGATGGAAGGAATCAGCCGCAATGTAGGCAAAATTTCTGATACAGTTTCAACGCTTTCCGGGGAGGACTGATCATGGCGCGTCAACGAATACATAACCGGCGGGCCGCACACGGAAGTCCGGGAGGCGGAGCAAGCTGGATCAGCTATTCGGATATGATGGCGGCATTGCTGCTGATCTTTGTACTGATACTGACATACAGCCTGTACCAGTATTTTACGATGCTGGAATCAAAGACCAGAGAACTGGACAATCAGGCAATCCAGCTGAATATCGCGCAGGATGCGCTGAACGAAAAGGAAAAAGCGCTGATTATTATTCAGGCGGATCTGGATGAGCTGCAGACAACACTGACCTCCAAGGAAGAGGAACTGAATGCGACCAATCTGATTCTGATTTCCAGGGAAGAGGAACTGGAGAAACTTCAGAACACACTGATCCTGAAACAGGCGGATCTGGACAAAGCGACTGCAAGACTTGAAGAACAGCAGCTCCTGCTTTCCACTCAGGCCAGCCGGATTGATGACCTTGTGGGAATCCGGACCGCCATGATCCGGGAACTTTCATCTGCCCTTTCCCATGCGAACCTGAAAGCAACCGTCGATCCGAATAACGGAGATATTGTTCTCGACAGTTCCGTATTCTTTGAATCCGGAAAGTATACAATCAAGCAGGAAGGTCAGGATCTTCTGAACCGTTTTGTTCCGGTATACCTGAATGTCCTGCTTCGGGATGAATATTCGGATTATCTGGGTGAGATCATCATTGAAGGACATACGGATTCTCAGGGCAGCTATGAAACAAATCTGAAACTCAGCCAGGACCGGGCACTTCAGGTGGCGCTGTACTGTCTGAACATGCAGTCCCTGTCCAGGGAACAAAAAACACGCCTGCAGCAAATTCTCACCGCAAAGGGACGAAGCTATTCCGACCTGATCTATGTCGACGGAAAGGAAGATGCGGACGCTTCCCGCCGGGTGGAATTCAAATTCAGCCTGAAAGATGCTGAAATGATTGACGAAATGAACCGGATCCTTTCACAGCAGGAACAAGGAACAGGTAACTGATTATGAAAGCAGCGGGTATTATTCTGATTATCCTGTGCATTGCCGCACTGGCTGGCGTGGTATATTATTATGCATCATCTTCCCTGACGGTGACTTATATTGATTGCGTCGCGACTGATCCGATGTCCCGGCCGGAACTGATGGAATCGCTGAAGACGCAGCTGGAAGAGGATACATTTGCCGGACTGAAACTGGCACAGGAAACAGCCTTTTCCCCGGCAGACAGCCTCCTGTACACCTGGACGGTCCGGATCTCCAACCGGACCAGAATCCCGGCTAAAGCGGCGGAAATCCGCATTATTCCCCTTTCGGGGGATATCATTCAGTTGAATGGTACTGTTGAAACCATGCTGGAACCGGGGAAAGAAACAGTAATTGAACCGGGGCGGGATGAACTGATCAGGATAACTGTACTGACGGGGTCCGGGGTGCATCATGTCCGGGAAGCGATTGTTTCCTGGTACCTGTGGGGTATGCCCTTCTCGCAAAGGATGACGATCGGCCAGTCAACCCGGTAGAATCTCCATTTTTCAGAAAAGAAAAAGCCTGTACAGATTTGTACAGGCTTTTCTGTTGCCCCAGGGAGCCGATGCTTTCGTTTTTTCACCCGCTATGTAAAGCAGGCTGGTGCCCTGCCTGATGAATCTGCCGTCCCCTGGCGTTCAGAACGGGGGCATGGCATATCACCATATGGACCCGGGCTCCATTTTATGAAATGTGGGGAAAACCGAAAAGCTGTCGCGATCCCCAGGAAGCTGATTAAATTATAGCGAAAACAAAACCGGACGTCAATACCTGAACCGGATGCGTTCAGGCATACATGGCGGTGATTCTGGCGGAGATTGCTTCCAGGAACTGCTGGCTGTTGACACCCTGGACATTGCCGTCATACAGGCCGGCCAGGTCTTTGGTCATGATTCCGGAATTAATGGTATCCAGTGTGGCTTTTTCCAGCCTGTCGGCAAAATCCTGCAGATCAGGAAGATGATCAAGTTCACCGCGTTTTCTCAGTGCGCCGCTCCATGCGAAGATTGTTGCCACCGGATTGGTGCTGGTCTCCTCCCCTTTCAAGTACCGGTAATAATGGCGGGTAACAGTTCCGTGGGCGGCTTCATACTCGAACTGTCCGTTCGGACTGACCAGCACGGAAGTCATCATCGCAAGGGACCCGAAGGCCGTTGCGATCATATCACTCATTACATCGCCGTCATAATTCTTGCAGGCCCAGATAAATCCGCCTTCAGAACGAACCACACGGGCGACGGCATCATCGATCAGTGTATAGAAATAGGTGATTCCGTTATCTTCAAATGCCTTTTTATACTCCTGGTCATAGATTTCCTGGAAGATATCCTTGAACCGGTGGTCATACGTTTTGCTGATGGTATCTTTTGTGGAGAACCACAGATCAAGTTTCTGGCTCAGGGCATAACGGAAACAGCTGTGGGCGAAAGAACGGATGGAACTGTCCAGGTTGTGGATTCCCTGGATTACACCGGGGCCTTTGAAATCAAAAATAGTCTGGCGGATTTCTTCCCCGTCCTCACCGGTGAAAACCAGTTCTGCCTTTCCGGCAGAGGGAACACGGATTTCGGAATTTCGGTAAACGTCGCCGTAGGCATGCCTGGCAATAACGATGGGTTTCTTCCAGGTACGGACGGTAGGATGAACACCGTCCACCAGGATCGGAGAGCGGAAAACGGTTCCGTCCAGGATGGCCCGGATGGTTCCGTTCGGACTCTTCCACATTTCCTTCAGGTGATACTCTTCCACCCGCTGGGCGTTGGGGGTGATGGTGGCACACTTAACAGCCACACCGTATTTTTTGGCTGCGTTTGCACTGTCAATTGTAACCTGGTCATTGGTTTCATCCCGATGCTTCAGGCCCAGATCATAATATTCTGTCTGAAGATCTACAAACGGGGTAATGAGAAGATCTTTGATTTTCGCCCAGAGGATCCGGGTCATCTCATCGCCATCCATCTCAACCAGGGGTGTTTTCATCTGGATTTTATTCATGGTATACCTCCGTTCATTAGGGCTGAAAAAAGCCCCAGGAGGAATTTTACCCTCTGAGGCGGACATTCACAATACGGTGGCCGGAAAAACAACACAGAAACAACGGATGGTTTATCTGAAATCATATTCAGCGGCAGCAGAATCAGGTTCGGGAGTCGGCGTTGTAAAAATGTCGAAATGGGAATAATCATCCTTGGAGTAGTAGCCCTCATAGGCTTCGCCGACTTCCTCATCCGGAATATAGGTTTTTTCCTCATCACGGATTGTCAGGATGTCGGATCCGTCCCAGGAATCTATGTACGGGAAGATGATTGTCATGACAAGCCAGCTTTTTTCGTCATAATTTTTCGGAATATAGTTATAGTATATACGTGGCGCATTCCCTTTGTCTTCGTATATTTCCTCCCCGAAAGAAGTGTCCGGGTCCCGGATGACCTGAGCTGCTTTCTGTGAGGGAACAGAGATTTCGTCCGTCGCGGAATCAGCATCCTGGAATAAAGCGCGAAGGAAAGATGAGGCGATTGCAGGAAACCGGGGGATATCCCGGACGATCAGCTCCAGCGAATCAAGCGTATCATCGTTCAGTTTCACAGTAATTTCGACATCTTCAGGCACATCAGCGTTATCTGAATGCGTGATTCCCAGGACGGCAAATCCGGGATAAATATCAAAAGCGGAGTTGACCGGTGTTTCGCCCTGCTGCATCAGGAAAGAATTGACGCTTTCAATGTATTGTTTCAGTACTTTCTGGCCGTTTGTTTCTTCCGGCCAGGCAATATCTGCAGAAGCGGAACTGAAGGCCGTGATCAGGATAATGAACAGGAGAATAATACGTCTGATTACCATTCGGTTTTATCCTCTTCGATCTTTTTTTCCCGGATTTCAATACTCTTGCAGATCAGTTCAACAGCGCCGTTGATTCCCATAACACCGGTATCCACGCAAAGATGATAGTTGTCAACGCTGCCCCATGTTCCCGTGGCATAATAATTGTAATAGGAAGCACGCTGCTTGTCAGCTTTCCGGATGCTTTCTTCGGCATCGGCCGGATCGATTCCGTAGATATTGACAATCCGGCGGATTCGTTCCTCTTTGGAAGCTTTGATAAAAATATTGATTACATTCGGATGATCCCGGAGAACATAATCGGCGCAGCGTCCGACAATTACACACGGTCCTTCATCCGCAATCCGGCGGATGGTGTCGAACTGGGCCAGGAAAATACGGTGATTCAGGGGAATATCCAGGTACATACTCATTTCAGAACGAGCTTGGTATCCGCCGAGCATGGAAAACAATCCGCGCTTTTCCTGCTTTTCATCGTAGTTTTCCATCACTTCCTGGCATATTCCGCTGTCCTTGGACGCTTCCACGAGCAGCTCCTTGTCATAAAAAGGAATTCCAAGCCGTTCGGAAAGCAGCTTCGCGACGTATCGCCCGCCGGATCCGTACTGGCGGCCTACAGTTATGATCGGTTGAAACTTCATCGTCATTCCACCCTTTCCGTATAAAGTATGATTGATTATGCCGGTACTATATAAATTCGGAAAAAAAACGCTTTTTCCTTCCGGACTGATCGGCTTGTTTTTCAACTCCATTCGTGTTATCCTCAATCTGTACTCATTCCAGCCAGTTTGGCAATGATCATCCGGAGGATATATGAAGACGCCTGTAAACCGCCGTACCTTGAAACAGCATCTGACTTATAACTGGTGGAAATATGTTCTGTTCCTTGTAATCGGCGTTTTTGGTGTGGATCTGTTATACACCGTTACTGCGCCGCGTATTCCGGATGACAAAAAAGTGGATTTTTATATTTCGGGGTATGTGGATACGGAAAAGCTGGGGATTTATACGGAGAAAATCCGCAATGAAGAAATGCCTTGGCTGGAAAAAATCCAGCAGGTTACTCTGTATACGGACGATCAGTATGGCCCGATGCAGCTGATGACTTACATTGCGGCCGGCGAAGGTGATGTTTATCTGCTCCCGCGGGATAATTTCCTGTCACTTTCATCAGGAGGAGCATTTATTCCGCTTGAAACCGATCCGGAACTGATGGAAATCCTGAAAGATGTGGATTTGCAGCGCGGCTGGCGAAAAAACACAGAAACCGGGGAGAATCATCTTTATGGTATTCCGCAGGACAAACTCCCCGGTCTGATTCAATATGCTTACTGTGATAATGGCTTTCTTTCCGTTCATTTCAGCAACAGGAACGAGGATAATGCGATGGCTTTCCTTCGGATCCTGTGCAGGGACATGCTTGAGGATAAGAATACTGAAACCGAACAGAAAATGAATCCGTGAGGAATTACTCCCCGCGGATTCCTTTGGCCAACTTCCCGGCCAGTTCTTCTTCCTGCTCTGTAAAACGTCGCGAAGGATCATAATAGACCGGTGCGGCGACCTTGAAAAGATGCTTCTTCCGATCAATATGAACCGGATACAGTTTCAGTGAACGCCCGCTGGCACGATACCACATCTCACCGATACGCAACCAGCTTGTATTGATCCAGTCATGATGGGTCAGCCAACCGCTTGGCTGTTCCGGGAAAACAATCAGATAATCATCTTTCTGCAATGCGCGGATACTCTGGCGGAGTGTCAGCATGATCCGCTGGTCATGGTATACCGGGATATACTGAACACTGCGAAGTACGGGAGGCAGGATGGCGGCAGCGATATACGGGACAGTAACATTAAGCAGAGGTTCAAAAATGCTGCCCGGCTTCCACCAGTAATCCTGACGGACATATGCCGGCACTTCCTTTGCTTCCAGCATTCCGTTGTTGATCCATGGATGGCAGCGGTCTCTCATTGGGAATTTGGTGCACATATCCACCGGACCGATTGCACCGACATGATTCGCAACAAATACACACGGTCCTTCCTCGAAAGGCACTTCCCATTCAGTGGTCATCCGGTGCGAGAAAGTACGGATTAATGCGCTTGCAGCTTTATAAAAACGCTTTCCCATCTGTCACCCATCCTTCAAACTGCATATCAGTCAGTTATTTCTGGTATAGTTGGGAGATTCCTTGGTGATGGAAATATCGTGCGGATGGCTTTCTGCGAGGCCGGCATTGGTAATCCGGATAAACTCGCTGTTTTTACGCAGGTCATCCACGGTTTTTGCACCGCAGTATCCCATACCGCTGCGAAGGCCGCCGACCATCTGGAAAATGGTGTCGGCAAGGGTTCCCTTATACGGAACACGCCCTTCCACACCTTCCGGAACGAGCTTCTTGGCGCCTTCCTGGAAATAACGGTCCTTGGAGCCGACCGCCATGGCGCTCAGGCTGCCCATGCCGCGGTATACCTTGAAGGAACGTCCCTGGTAAATCTCCATGGCGCCGGGGGATTCCTCCGTACCTGCAAGCAGGCTGCCAAGCATGACACAGCTGCCGCCGGCAGCAATTGCTTTGGTAATATCACCGGAATACTTGATACCGCCGTCAGCGATAACACGGATTCCGTATTTGTCGGCTTCCTCTGCACAGTCGGAAACGGCTGTAATCTGAGGAACGCCAATGCCGGCAATGACACGGGTGGTACAGATGGAGCCGGGCCCGATGCCGACCTTAACGCAGTTTACACCGGCGGAAATCAGGTCATGCGTGGCAGCGGCCGTGGCCACATTCCCGGCGAACAGGGTAATATCCGGATACCTGCTGCGGATTGCTTCCACCTGCCTCAGGACACCCAGGCTGTGGCCGTGGGCGGTATCAATATTGATTACGTCGACTTTAGCATCCAGAAGAGCGTCAATACGTTCGAAAACGTCTTTCGTTACACCGACAGCGGCACCGCAAAGAAGACGGCCGTTTGCGTCCTTGGCGCTGTTGGGATACTTGGATGTCTTCTCGATGTCCTTGATGGTGATCAGGCCGCGGAGATAACCTTCCTTGTCGACAATGGGCAGTTTTTCGATACGGTGGGAAGCAAGAATGCGCTTTGCATCTTCCAGAGTGGTACCTTCAGGAGCTGTAATCAGGTTTTCGCTTGTCATCACTTCGCCGATAGGCCGGCTGTAATCTGTCTCAAAACGAAGATCACGGTTTGTCAGGATACCGACAAGCTTCCCTTCCCGGGTAATCGGAACCCCGCTGATGCGATAGCGGCTCATCAGTTCTTCAGCATCACTGATGAGGTTTTCCGGGCTCAGGAAGAAGGGATCGGTAATGACCCCATGCTCACTGCGTTTGACTTTATCCACCTGTGCCGCCTGCTCCTCGATGGACATGTTTTTATGGATAATGCCCAGACCGCCTTCCCGGGCCATTGCAATGGCCATTCTGCTGTCAGTTACGGTATCCATGGCGGCTGACAGAATCGGAATATTGAGTTTGATGTTCGGAGTCAGCTGAATGGAAAGATCGACATCTCTGGGGAGAACCTCACTCTTGGCAGGAACCAGAAGCACATCGTCAAAGGTAAGCCCTTCCCTGATTTTGTTTTGCAGCATTCTCTTTCCCTCCTGTGAAATATTAGCAAGAAGTATATCAAATATTCAGGATTCCGTCAATTTTAAAGGAACATTTTCACCATTTATACGGGACAAAGAATCA
>Ga0247610_10007132_pt1 | contig 11507 bp, 9 predicted proteins | sample 174DNAGHGhighgp2_FD_193483 | JGI IMG/M metagenome (GOLD analysis project Ga0247610, IMG submission 193483) | Sheep rumen microbial communities from Palmerston North, Manawatu-Wanganui, New Zealand - 1742 DNA GHGhigh gp2 | ecosystem: Host-associated > Mammals > Digestive system > Stomach > Rumen ...
CTACTCGATGTTCAAATACGCCCCTTCAGCAGCTCACGTCTGCGGAAAGCCCTACACCAGCAGCGAGACCTTCACGTGGCTGACGGAGCACTTCCGCACCAGCCTGTCGCAGTTGAAGCCCGACCTCGACCTGATGTTCTGTGCTGGCGTGAACCACATGTTCTTCCACGGCACCTGCTACTCACCGAAGGATGACACATGGCCTGGCTGGAAATTCTATGCCTCTATCGACATGTCACCGACGAACAGTATCTGGCGCGATGCACCCTACTTCATGCAATATGTGGAGCGCTGCCAGTCATTCCTCCAGTGGGGACAGCCTGACAACGACTTCCTGGTGTTGTTGCCCGTCCGCGACATGTGGCAGAAGAATCCCAGGAAACTGCTCATGCAGTTCTCTATTCACGCTATGGGGAGCCTGGCACCGGAATTCATCAAGACCATCCTTGACATCGACCGTGCCGGTTTCGACTGCGACTACATCTCCGAGCGTCTGCTCATGGGTGTTACGTACAAGAATGGAATGCTGGAGACCAAGGCCGGCACACGCTATAAAGGGCTCATCATTCCCGGTTCGGGCAACATGCCCGCAAGCATCGAACAGCACATCAGGGAATTAAAGGCCCAGGGTGCCCATATATTCTATAATACTGACGCCACCCTGCTGCGTAAAGCTGCTCGTCCAGAACCCATGAAGACCGAATGTGGACTGAAGGCCATACGCCGCAGCAATCCCTCTGGATATCATTACTTTATTGCCAACCTCACGCCAAACGACATTCATACTGTCGAGCCATTAGCTGTCAATTACAAGAGTGCCGTGTGGTTCAATCCTCTCAACGGAGACATCATCCCTGCCACATCCGACAAGGATGGAATCGTTATCAATCTCCGTAGCGGTGAGTCCATGATCCTGCAAGTATTCAGTGAAGAGACGATGACGCAAGGTGCTCCTTCACCATCGACCCTTTCCGAGCCTGTTGACATCGTGGGGCCGTGGACGCTGTCGTTCGCCGAAGAAGCCCCGAAAGTGAACAAGACCTTTACGCTGGACAAGCTGCAGACATGGGAGACATTGGATGATGATTCTGTCAAGGTGACCATGGGCACGGGAGTATATACCACCCACCTGAAATTGAAGAAGAAGGATATGAAGAACGTCAGAGGCTGGAAAATCGACCTTGGTGACGTCCGCGAATCCGCCCGCGTGTATATCAATGGAGAATTCATCGGCTGCGCCTGGAGCGTACCGTTCGTGCTCGACTGTAAGCAAACGCTGAAAGCCGGTGACAATGAAATCCGTATCGAGGTAACCAACCTGCCTGCCAATCGTATAGCCGACTTAGACCGACGAGGCATACCATGGCGCAAGATGGAAGAAATCAATGTCGTTGACATCAACTACAAGAAGACCACCTATGACCAATGGTCTCCTATGCCAAGCGGACTGAACTCTGTTGTCAGACTGTTCAAAGAATATCAGTGACTTAGGTTTCCCACCCCATAAAAGGATGTAACCCACTAACGTTGAAAGCGTCACCGCTCAAGGCTTACTCTTATCCCATGGCAGCCCTGGGATGTAAGCTCAAGAAAACAAAAAAGTTTTGCTTTCTCTTCGCTAAATCGAAATTTTGCACTACCTTTGCACAAAGAAAACTGACAAGAAACAATATGAACCTACGCTATAAGCTACATAACGCATTGATACACAGGGAGTTACTACCCCCACCTATTTCGTCATGTAAGGTAAACAACACCATACATAGTTATTACCACTTCCCTTCCCTGCTGCATCGGGCCTACGCCTCGTGTGGCAGGGTTTTCATCGTGTGTCTGCTGCTATGCCTGCTGCCACTGGGCTTCTCCAGTTGCGAGCAGCCCCGGCTGCACTATGCCGAGCTGGAGGCCTACTATGCCGAGTCGCAGCAGCTCAGCGCGTCACCCCGCGACAGCATTGTGCGCTTCTCGCGCAAGGTGCAGGACTTCGTCACCCGCAATCCCGATGCGACAGGCGATCCCCTCTATCCGAAGATCAAGAGCAACATCAGTCTCTCGCTGCGCCTCACCGACTCGTCGTGGGGCGAAGACCGCACCATCACCTTCGGCGGCGACACCACCGGAGGCAACACGTCACAAACCGACTCAGGCACCGTCACTTACGGCAACGTCGTGATCGACACTGCCTGGGCTGGGCATAACACAGTAAGTTTCTAATTTGTCCGTAAGGCCAGAGGGCCTTAAAGTTTTAGTTTATATGTTATCTCGCCCGCTGCGAAGTCCGCGAGTAACTGCAAATAAATACAAGTCACGTGAAAAACGTGACGGATTTCATAATTAAGTTAAATATTTACCAGCAGTCTGTGAAGATAGCTGGTTTTTCAGAAGAACAAAACGTAAAACAATGATATATGGCTGGATTTAGTGAAGATATCAGGGTGAAGATACCCGCACTTACGCATCTTACGAGGATAGGATATACCTATCGCTCGCTGCACAGTCTGCACCTTGACCCTGAGACAAATATCGATACAGAGACTTTCTCGGAAAAGCTCCATCAGTTCAACCCTGAGCTTTCCGATAGCGAGATAGAACTGTTCATCGGGAAAATCCGCGTTATGCTGAACAACGAGGATTTGGGGCGTGAGTTCTACGAGAAGATCCTTAGCAACAAGACATATAACGTGATAGACTATGACTTTCCCGATCATAACGTTTGGGAATGTGTCACCGAGATGCCTTGCGAGAACGGCGGCGAGAGTTTCCGCCCGGATATCACCTTGCTGATCAATGGTCTGCCATTGGTGTTCGTCGAGGTGAAGATGCCCAACAATCATGGCGGCATGCTGCAGGAGTATCACCGCATGAACGACATCCGTTTCCCGAACACGAAATTCCGCCGTTTCCTGAATCTTACACAGCTGATGATTTTCAGCGACAACAAGCACTACGATTTTTCCACGCAGGTGCCCTTGCAAGGTGCTTTCTACGGATGCCGTGCAGAGAAACAGATGGTGTTCAACGTGTTCCGCGAAGAAACATCTGGTTTCTTGCGAGACTATCCGTATGAGCCTTTAAAAGAAGATGTTGAGGACTTCATCCTGAAAGACACGAACTATAATGTTATCAAGGAATCGCCTATATACAAGACGAACAAGGCTTACGACACCCCCACGAACAGCATCCTGACATCGCTCTGTTCGCGTGAGCGTCTGCTCTATCTGCTGCGCTTTGGCTTTGTCTATCTTGACTATATCGATACCGACACTCATAAGCATGTTCTTCAGAAACATGTCATGCGCTATCCTCAGCTTTTTGGTACGCAGGCCATCCGTCAACGTCTGTCGGAGGGTGTGCAGAGCGGTATCATCTGGCATACACAGGGTTCGGGTAAGACGGCTCTCAGCTATTTTGCCACCCGCGTACTGACCGATTACTACAAGCGCCTGAACATTGTCCCGAAGTTCTATTTCTTTGTTGACCGTCTTGACCTGATGGAGCAGGCCACCAACGAATTTTCCAATCGCGGGCTGAAGGTCATCAATGTTGAGACGCGTGATGAGCTGATGGCCACTTTTGAAACCACCACGGCACAGCAGGGAAGTACAGGTCAGCAGGAAATCATTGTCGTCAACATACAGAAGCTGAAGGACAGCGACGGCCGAGTGAATGTGCAGCAGTATGCCGTGAACATCCAGCGGGTGTTCTTCCTCGACGAGGCCCATCGCGACTATAACCCCAAAGGCTCGTTCCTGGCACGGCTCTTCGAGAGCGACCCCAAGGCCATCCGTCTGGCACTCACTGGCACGCCGCTGATTGGAGAAGAGAACAAGAGCCGCGATGTGTTTGGCGACTATATCAGTACCTATTATTATAATCGCAGCATCGAGGACGGCTTCACGAAAAAGATTCTCCGTGAGGACATCGAGACCTCCTACCGTCTGAAGCTTCAGGCGGTGTGGAACCATCTGGAAGAGACCGTCAAGGTGAAGAAGGAAGATGTCAAGAAAGAGAAGATCATTGAGAACGGACGCTACGTCGGTGCCTTGTTAGACTATATCATCAACGACTTCAAGCGTTGGCGCATCCAGCAGGGAGACCCCACGTTGGCAGGAATGATAGTCTGTGAGACCAATGCCCAGGCTCGCGAGATGTTCCGGCAGCTGAAAGAACTCGGCAATTGCGGCGTGACAGCAGAACTGATTCTGCACGACTATTACGACAAGGAAATCCGCAAAGGCATCTATGAGGACTTCAAGAAGCACGGCCATCCCGACATGCTGATTGTCAACGCCATGCTGCTCACTGGGTTCGATGCCCATCGTCTGAAACGTTTGTACTTAGGCCGCAAGCTGAAAGACCACAACCTGCTGCAGGCGCTTACCCGTGTGAATCGGCCTTATAAGCAGATGCAGTATGGCTATGTGGTGGACTTTGCCGACATTCAGCAGAACTTCAACCAGATCAACGATGCCTATGCACAGGAACTGAACCAGTTCAGCTCCCCAGAGCAGGGGCAGGAATCTGTCACGAAAACCGTACTTGTCAGCGAGAAGGAGGTAAGAGAGAAAATGCTTGAAGCACAGGAGGTGCTTTTCAACTATACTGCCCAAAACGCTGAGGTCTTTGCTCAGGAGCTGGAGGAGATTGACGACCGTGACAAGCTGCTGCAGATACGCAAGAAGTTGGAAGCTGCTAAAGCCGTATGGAATGAAGTGCGAACCCTTGGCGATGAAAATCTGAAGAACCTTGCCCAGAGCATGCAACCCGGCGATGTGCAGAACCTGCTGAAGGCCGTCAATGCCCGCATAGACAACGTGAACCTGAAGAATGTCTTCAGCCACGAAGCAGAAGTAAGCGGTATGATCAATGAAGCCCTCGCCACCATCGATTTCAAGTTCCGCAAGATTGGTGAGAACGAGATGGAGATAGGCAGCGACATCAAAGACCAGATGAGGCAGACGCGTGTACAGCTGAGCAACGAGCTGCAGGAATGTATCGATACTGAGGACGAAGAATATGTCTCGCTGACAAGACTCATTCAGGAGCATTTCGCCAAGAAGAAATTCGAGGTGGGCAGCATGGCTGACGCGAAAGAAGAAATTGGCTTTATGAAACAATGTATGGAGCGAATACGTCGTATCAACCGTGAGAACGCCAACCTTCAGAAGAAATACCATGGCGACAGCAAGTATGTCAGAGCTCACAAGAAGATTCGTCGCCACGAGCAGAAGTTTGGCGAGACCGTGCTGACCGACAAGGAGGTAGTTCAGTGCGAGGCATTGAACCGTATCAAGGACGCCATCGACCTGCTGATTACTAACAGAAGAGAACTGATATTCAATGAAGCTGATTTCAATGCGCAGGTGATTGGCGCTGTTGCCCGCTGCCTGCATCAGATAGATTTAAAAGCCAAGCCCGATGACCGCCGCTACGTCGCAGGCATCCTCGCTGGCGAGTATTTAAGGGAATTTAAAGTGATTAAGTAGGATGAAAGAATTTGATTTACCTGTTGGATGGAAATATGTTTCACTTGCAGATATTGCTAATGTGATAAACGGAGTTAGTTTCAAGCCAAATGATATAAAAAAAGAAGGCATTAGGATACTTAGAAGTGGCAACATTCAAAGTGGCTATCTTGTATTAAAAGATGATGATGTCTTTCTTGATAATACTTATTACAATAGGGACAATACTCTTCAATACCTGGATAATTGCATTACTGCATCTACGGGAAGTATTGACGTCTTAGGGAAATGCGGAACTGTATTCGAAGAAACACATAATTGTCAAATTGGAGCTTTCATGAGATTGGTTCGTTCTAAATCAAAAGATGATGCCCTTTATATTTCATTTATTCTCCACTCCCCCTTATATTACCAATATATTCGACGATTGTCAAAAAATGGCACAAGTATAAACAATATAAATAATAGTCATCTTGAAGAGTTTAAATTTCCTCTTCCTCCTAAAAACGTAAAAGAGAAAATTTCTAAATGGTATTATTCATTAGAAAAAAAAATTGCCCTCAATACTCGAATGAACGCAGAGTTGGAGGCTATGGCTAAGCAACTCTACGACTACTGGTTTGTTCAGTTTGACTTCCCAGATGAAAACGGCAAACCCTACAAGTCCTCCGGCGGCAAAATGGTCTATAATCCCACCCTCAAACGCGAAATCCCCGCAGGCTGGGATAATTGTGAAATAAAGGATCTTTCAGAAGTGGTGAATGGTGCAACACCATTGACAACAAATCTCGACTATTATGGGAACGATATTATTTGGATTACCCCCAACGATTTATCAAATCAAAAAGCTAAGTTTATTTCTTGTGGAGAACGCTCTTTAACTCAGATAGGATATGATTCTTGTAGTACAACCTTAATGCCTGCTGGATCTGTTTTAATGTCAAGTAGAGCACCTATAGGCTTGATGGCTATTGCCGAAGTAGATTTGTGTACTAATCAAGGTTTTAAGAACTTTGTCCCATATGATATGATGGATAATTACTATCTATATTATTATGTAAAGGAGCATATGGCGCAGATTGAACAATTGGGAGCAGGTACTACATTCAGAGAGGTGTCACGAGATACAATTATAAAATTCCCAATTTTGAAAATATCAGATAGAGAATTATATTCAAAATGGTATGAACAGATTGATTCCATCTGTAAAGAACAGAAGAATCTACTTCTTCAAATAAGAAATCTCACCCACCTCCGCGACTCACTTCTCCCGATGCTGATGAACGGACAAGTAACAGTAGAATAAGAAAAGCTATGGAATTGAATGAAATAATATCCAATCTATCGCCTATAAACACGAAAGAAAAGGTGGATTTGCTCATAGCTCAGCTTAAAATGAACAATATCCAAATAGATAGTAAGACTTCTTTAGCGATTCGATATGCCATCCAAAAGATGACGATGCAATTATATTTCGTCAGAAAGTATCTAAAAGAGCAGAATAAAAAGCCCGTAAAAGTAGAGAATAAACCTATAGAAGTAGAGAATAAACCTATAGAGAAAGATGATAATAAGATTAGTAATTTTATTAAGGAAATAACTAGCAAGAAAAAGAAGAAAAAAGAAAAGAACAAAGCGAAAGCGAAGAATGGAAAAGCACGAGCAAAAGCTAAAGTGAAGGAGGAAGAAGAAAAGATTTCTCCTTCCGTAGCAAGAATTCTTAGAACTTTTGGAAGTGACAAATATAGAGATCTGAAAAAGAAATCTGGCTGTAGACCAAGAAAAAAAGCTAAAGATGGGAAAAAGAAAGCGTACCCTGTCCAGACAGAAAATTCCATTAGACCTATATATATAGCTTCCGGAGGAATGAATAAACGTTATTAATCATGTAATGATGGAAACCAAACAGATCATAGAAAAGACTGAGGCGCTGATAGATGCGCTTCTTCCAATACTGATGAACGGACAAGTAACAGTAGGATGATATGGATATAAAAGACATAACTTTAGAAGATTTAAAGGAGCAGAGACCTGACCTTTATCAAATGATTATTGAAGAACGTAGGGCGAAGCCACTTTTTGTAAATGAAGATGATATCGAGACAATATTAAAACCTCTTTTCTCAGAATTTGAGAGAAGGGCATTTGTTAAAATAGCAGATTTGGAGAAAGAATTACAAAGAGAAATTAAGAAAAAATTGTCTGATGGGATGAAGTCTCTTAATAACCTTGTAGAGTATAAAATAAACAAATCAAAAAGGACAGATGCGAATAGTAAAAAGAGATATGCTGTAGTAGGTGAAACTATCAGATGGAAACCTACGGGAGAAACAGGAAAGGTTGTTAGATTCGCATATAGCGGAGCTGTACGTAAACTTGTTTTGAAGGTAAAACAAGGAGAATACATTGAGGTCTATGACAATAAAACGTTATATGACATACTATTGGAGAAAAAGTAATCACCCCTAGATGCTAATGAACGGACAAGTATATAAAGTTTAGACCCATTTAAACAAAACATAATGGAAACCAAACAGATCATAGAAAAGACTGAGGCGCTGATAGATGCGCTTCGTGCAACATGCTCGGCATACGGATTGTCGGGCGACAGTAGCGAATATAAAATCATTGTGCAGGTGTTCCTGTATAAGTTCTTGAACGATAAGTTCGGCTACGAGATTAAGAATACAGACACTGAATACCAACAGCAGCTTTGCAAGGCTGAACACTGGGAGGATGCTTACTGCCAGCTGAGCGAGGACGAACGCGAGGACTTGCAGGACTTTGTCCCCAACGCACCACGCATGAAACCTGAGTATCTGCTGGCAACTCTCTACAACCGGATGAACGATGACAGCTTTGCCACACTCTTCGACAGTACGATGGTGCAGTTAGGACAGAACAATGCCGACCGCTACAGCGTGAAGACCTCCGGGCAGAGCAACGTGGCGCTGTTTGACCCTGTCACCGTGCATGTGACGGACATAGACCGTCGCAACGACTTCGCACGGGCATTGGTGAACAACCTCATTACGTTCAACTTCGAAGAGGTGTTCGAGCAGCGCTATGATTTCTTCTCCACCATCTTTGAGTACCTGATATCCGACTATAACAAGAACGGTGGCGGCAAATATGCGGAATACTATACACCTCATGCAGTGGCAACTATCATGGCTCGTCTGCTGGTGGATGATGACGAAAATCTGAGAAGCGTGACAGGTTGCGACCCTACAGCAGGCACGGGAACGCTGGTGATAGCCTTGGCGCATCAGATAGGAACCGATCGCTGCACTATCTACACGCAAGACCAGAGTCAGAAGAGTACAACGATGCTGCGGCTGAACCTGATTCTGAACAACCTTGTGCATTCTCTGCCCAATGTCATACAAGGTGACTCGTTGACAAACTGGGGTCACCTGAAGGATGGTGAGATGAAGGAAATGTTCGACTATGTGGTAAGCAATCCACCTTTTAACGTAGACTTCAGCGAGTTGGTGTCACACAATGCTTTCCTGAATACGGAGCGATTCTTCGCGGGTGTGCCCAATGTGCCAAAGAACAAGAAGGACTCGATGGCCATCTATCTTTGCTTCCTGCAGCACATTTTATATATATTGAAGAAGAACGGCAAGGCTGCTGTTGTGGTGCCAACAGGATTTCTGACAGCCAGCACCGGCATTGCTCAGAAAATCAAGCAGCGCATCATTGACAAGGGATGGCTGAGAGGGGTGGTAAGCATGCCTTCAAACATCTTTGCCAATACAGGCACGAACGTCAGCGTGGTGTTCATTGACAAGGGAAACAAGAGCGGTGAAGCCATCCTGATAGATGCCTCGAAGCTGGGAGAGAAGATCAAGATAGATGGAAACCAGAAGACACAGCTACGTGAGTCCGAGATTGAGCAGATTGTGAAGACCTTCAAAGCGAAGGAAGAAGTGGATGATTTCTCTAAGGTGGTAAGCTTCGAAGATATCAAGAACAAGAAATATTCGCTGAGTGCCGGGCAGTATTTCGATATCAAGATAGAGTACGTAGACATTACCGAAAAGGAGTTCAATGCACGGATGTCTCAGCATAAACAGAACATACGGAAGATGTTTGAAGAGAGCCACAATCTGGAAAACGACATCATGGCACAACTGGAGAAAATGAAATTTAACGGATAAAGATTTGGTCATGCAAAGAAAATAGACTACCTTTGCATTCCAATTAACATATAACGATAAAGAGATATCGTGAAATGACAGCTTTCTCGTAACACAAGAACCGCGAATTCTTAGATTTTAGCAATAAGCGAAGAAAAGACTGTCTGCCAGCTCACACCTCTTCGAGGCGTGGGCATCGGTAGTGTCTTTGACTTCGCTTATTGCTTCGCGGTTCTAAGTGTTTTGACATGAAAATGCCTCGCCTTTTTATAAAACCTTAAATTGTAAATATGGCAGCAAGAACAAATGGTGGCATACGCCGAATCATACATAAGACTATAGAAGAAATCCTCGACAATCCGCTCAACGAGGAAGTATATGGGCTGTTCTTACAGGTGAAGGACAGCCCGAGACATATAGCAATCAAGACTGAGAACCTGTTCAATGAAGTGTTTTATATCTGTTCAAGGTTTAGCGAAGACTCCAAACCTGAAGAACACCTTGCTGACTATGCCCAGGAAATAGAGTCGGATTTAGGATGGCACTATGCCAGTGAACTGGTGATGGTGATAGCTTATGTGTTCTTGGGGAACGGGAAGAGAAGACCTCAGAAGATACAAAGAATCATGGAAGCCATCAAACGACAATATTGGAATGTCTACTATTGGCATGTGTTCTGCGAAAGAGAATACCTCAATTCCAAGAAACCTCATGAGAAGGTGAAACTCCTCAGCCTCCATGATTTGGCGAAGATGAATGACAAGGCAATCATCATCCAGGTGCAGCAGGCAGAGATCAATGTGAACTGCCCAGGCAATCAGATTATACAGCAACAGAAGAACGACTATAACAAAAAAGCAAATAGCAATGGAAAATAACCAACAGACAGGTGGCTTTGTGGTGAATGTGAATAGCCCGGGAAACCAGATTATACAAACGCAGAACAATTATTATTATGGCCCTGTTTACCAAGGGAAAGGTGACAAGGGGCGTATTCATTTCAGCGATGAACAGATAAAGAAAGCTTTGCTGGCCTGCACAGGCGAAGGCAAGGTGATCAACTCTATGCGAAGATGGGCAGGCGCCTATTGGTGTCTTAGATGGAAATGTAACTATCCGGTAGACATCAAGGAGTTCTGTGGAAAGATAGATAGTTTGAAACTGGACTTACCGAATGATTTGTGCTGTGACTATGATAGTATCCGCAGGTTCTGCAAACTTTCCTTTATGGACTATGACCCCTTCGGAAAAACCGAAGTGAAGGTGAGCACGATGGATAGGGAAGTCTATTCGTGGTGTCGTGAAGTAGCAAACAAACTGGCCGAAGAACTAGGAAAAACATACCTTCCAAAAGGGTAGAAATACCAAATCGATACCAAATCGATACCAAATCGCTCCAAAACATTGGGGCGATTTTTTTTTGCTTACTTTTGTCCCCGGAAAGTTGGCCGACTGATTCCGAACGAACAAAAGTAATTAACCTCTTTAAAAGTAATGATCATGGAGAAAGAAAAACAGATTCCCTCCGACGCACTGCTGCTGGCGCGATGGGTGACATCGCTTGCCAACAAGCTGCAGTATCACAAGATGCTGACGCAGAGCGATGCCTTCAGACAGGCGTACCGGACCCGTGACCTGCTCACGGCACTGGGCGAAGGGGAAGTGGAGTTCACCTACAGGAAGGAGGACGGATTCATCCGCAAGGCACGCGGCACGCTGTGCAAGGGCGTGTGCCCGGGCTACGACAGCTATCAGCCAAAGACCGACAGGAAGCCCCGCCGCAGGGACGAGGAGGACACTTCCTACTGCTACTTCGACATCGACCGCAACGAGTTCCGCTCGTTCAAGGCCGAGAATGTATTGAGCATCGACGTAATACATCAACTCGACCGCCATG
>Ga0247610_10007133_pt1 | contig 11506 bp, 10 predicted proteins | sample 174DNAGHGhighgp2_FD_193483 | JGI IMG/M metagenome (GOLD analysis project Ga0247610, IMG submission 193483) | Sheep rumen microbial communities from Palmerston North, Manawatu-Wanganui, New Zealand - 1742 DNA GHGhigh gp2 | ecosystem: Host-associated > Mammals > Digestive system > Stomach > Rumen...
AAAAAACACTATACAATCCTTTTTTTTTTTGTTATAATTCGTTATGTATTTGGTTATGTCTCCTTAGCTCAGCTGGTAGAGCAACTGACTCTTAATCAGTGGGTCTGGGGTTCGATCCCCCAAGGGGACACCAAATTTATTAAAATTATGCTTGATTTTATACGATATATATCGTATAATCATTCTTGCAATGGGCTTGTAGCTCAGCAGGTTAGAGCGCATGCCTGATAAGCATGAGGTCGGAGGTTCAAGTCCCCCCAGGCCCACCATTGTGTATGGCCCGTTGGTGAAACGGTTTAACACACTGCCCTTTCACGGCAGCATTTACGGGTTCAAATCCCGTGCGGGTCACCATTTAAAATTTACTGGTTTATACCAGTTTTTTTGTGCTTATTTTTAGACATAAAAAAAGTTCTCATTGAGAACTATTTTTTAATTGGCGGAGCAGGAGAGATTTGAACTCTCGCACCAGTTGCCCGGTCTACACCCTTAGCAGGGGCGCCTCTTCAGCCTCTTGAGTACTACTCCAAAAAGGTTACGAAAATATAATATCGTAAATCTTATGCTTTGTCAATTTAATTTGTGGATGCTTGTAAGTTATTAATGAACTCTTGCATTGTTTCTATGTAGTTGTCATCAGTTATTCCAACTGTCATTGTGTTTAGTTCGATTTTTTTTGCTTTGTTGTTTTCAACTAGTGATTTAACTAATTCACTTTCATCATTTACATCTGTAATTAGTGTTTTGTATTTTCCGTTATCAAAGTTATGTTTTATAGTTTTTTGTCCATCTTCTGTTTGATATCCGGGGTCCTCTAAATTTACAATTATGAATCCATATGATTCTAAGAATTTATATGTTGATTTAGTTACTACAATTGTATTTGTATTATTTGTTTTTGCTTGATTACCAATGCTTCTTAAGTCAGCATCTAGTAAAGACATTGTTTCTGCAAAATTAGCATAGTTTGTTTCAACATCAGATATTATTGTTTTATTTGTCAAATAATCTTTAAAAGTATCTTTTACGTTCTTTGCTAGCATTAAGTAATTATTTGGGCTAAGCCATAGTTCCTCAATGGCATTCTTTGTAGATAATCCATATGATACGTCCATTATGAGAATATTTCTATTATTGTTAATAAATTTCTTGGCTATATTTTTTTCATTTGATAAACCATTATAGACAAACATACCAGCTTGAGAATATTCTTTTATTAATTTATCAGTTAATTCATATTTTGAAGTATCGACATCATTTGGATAAATACTTTTTATTGTTCCATATGTCTCATCTGTTTCTGTACTTTTGTACAAAGTTTCTACAAGATATTTAATTGGATAATTTGTTACATATATTGTTGATCCATTTAAATTGTCACTTTGTAGTGAACATCCTGTTAATAATAAAACACTAATTATTAATAATATTTTTTTCATTCTTTTTATTCTCCTTTATGACAGGATCATATCCAAATGGACCGCCTGGCCTACATTTAGCTATTCTCTTAAATCCTAGTTTTAATCCTTTTTTTAATCCATATTCGTTTATTGCATCAATCATATATTGACTACATGTTGGTGTAAATCTACACGAACTATGTGATTGTAAGGGGGATGCTTGATATAATTTTATAATATTAATAACAAGTCCTTTCATTTTCCCACCCAAACTAATTTTACTATATTTTATTTTTTTTGTAAATCTAGCATGATTTATTGTTCATTAATTAAATAACGCTAAATACCGGGTATAATACTATTATTTTATAAAAAAATTTGCTATAATTTATTAGGATTGGATTGATTAAAATGAAATTTTTAAAAGACTTGGGAATAGACATTAAAAATAAAGAATATTATGATATCGCACTAACACATAGTTCTTTTTCTAATGAGAACAAGGGTGCAATTGATTATGAACGTCTTGAATTTTTAGGCGATGCTATATTAGAATTTATTACTAGCGAATTTTTCTATTTAAAAACTAATTATAGTGAAGGTGTTATGACTAAGAAAAGAGCAAGTTATGTTTGTGAAAATGCTCTTGCATTTTATTCAAAACAAATTGGCTTACAGCATTATATTAAATTAGGTCATGGTCAAGTGTGCAATGATACCATTATTGCAGATGTATTTGAGGCTATTCTTGGTGCTATTTATTTAGATCATGGAATGGAAGCGGCAAAAAAATATATTTATGAAACTGTAATTCCATATATAGAAGATAATGTAGAATTCTTGAGTGATTATAAAACAGCGTTACAAGAATTCGTACAAACAGATAAAAAATCATTGGAGTATGTGTTAGTTTCTGAGGAGGGTGCTCCTCATGATAAAACATTTACATATGAAGTCAGAATAGATAATATTGTCTATGGTAGAGGTGTAGGTAAATCTAAAAAAGAGGCAGAACAAAATGCAGCTTTTGATGCTTATAAAAAAAGCGCAAAGTAGGTGATTAAATGTTTTTAAAAAGTATAAAAATTAATGGGTTTAAGTCTTTTGCAGATAAGATTGATCTAGAAATCAATAAAGGTATTACAGCCATTGTAGGGCCTAATGGATCTGGAAAGAGTAATATTGTTGACGCAATAAGATGGGTACTAGGCGAGCAGTCTGTAAAATCATTACGTGGATCAGAAAATATGGCTGATGTAATATTTTCTGGATCTAGTTCAAGAGAAGCTCAAAAAAGAGCTAGTGTTAGTTTAATATTTGATAATAAAGATCACTACTTAAATAGTGAATTTGAAGAAATAGAGATAAAAAGAACAGTATATATTACTGGTGAAAATGAATATTATATTAATAATACAAAAGTTAGATTAAAAGATATAACAAATTTGTTTATTGATTCAGGTGCTGGTGTTAATGCATTTAACATTATTAGCCAGGGAAATATTACCGAGATTGTAAATTCAAAACCAATTGATAGAAGAGTTATATTTGAGTCAGCAGCTGGTGTTTTAAAATATAAAAAGAGGAAAGAAGAAGCTCTTAGAAAACTAGAAAAGACTAAAGAGAATTTAATTAGAATAAAACTAGTTATCGACGAGTTATCAACAACAGTTGAGCCATTAAAAAAACAAAGTGAACAAGCAAAAAAGTATTTAGCTTTGAAAGAGGAATTAGAGGGTGTAGAAATTGCATTAATTGCCTCTGATATAACAACAATTAATGATAATTTTGAATCTATCAAAAGAGATATGGCTGAACTTGAAAATAAATTGTCTCAAGTTAACGTATTTGATTCTTCTAAATTAGAAAGATTAAAACTAGATAATATGAAATTAGATGATGAAATATCTAGCGTAAACACAAAGTTAATTAAAATTAATGATGAATTATCCAAATTAGCAAGTCAAAAACAAGTTACTTTGGAAAGACAAAAGTATGGAATTGATAAGTCTAATATTAGTAGTAATTTGATTAAGAGCAAGGAAGAAGAATTAGAACTTGAAAAAAATGTAAACGTTTTAAGTGCTGAAATAGATGAAATAGTTAAAAAGAAACTTGAAAAAGAAACTGAATTGAATGATGTTAGTAACGAATTATTAAAATATAAAATAAAAAGAACTACAATAGGTTCTCAAGTTGAAGATAAAAATAAACAATTATTAATGTTACAAAATAAAATAGAAATATTAGAAAATAATATTTTGAATGAAGAAAAACTTCCTAATTCTGTAAGAAATGTAGTAAATAATACAAGATTAGATGGGGTTCATAATACAATTGGAAATTTAATTGATGTACCTGAAGATTATGAAATAGCTATAAATATAGCACTTGGTGCAAGTTCTAACTTTATTGTTGTTGATAATAATGATGTATCTAAAAAATGTATTAAATTTCTTAATGATGAGAGATTGGGACGAGCAACATTCTTTCCTATTGATGTTATTAAATCACGTTATTTAGATGATAAAACTATTGATAAATTAAAGAAAGATAAAGCCTTTGTTGGCATAGCTAGTGATTTAATTAGATATAATAGTCAATATAAAAATATTATTGAGAATCAATTGGGTAACGTTGTAGTTGTTAGTGATGTTGATGATTTAAATAGAATATGTAAGGAATTTGATTATAAATTTAGATGTGTTTCTTTAACTGGAGAAATAATGCATGTTGGTGGATCAGTTACAGGAGGGTACTCACGTGGTGATTCTGTAATTAATGCAAAACAGAATTTAAGGAAAGTAAAGAATGACTATCAGGAAGAATTAACGAATTTAAAGAGTCTTCAAATAGAACAACAAAATATTAACAATAAATTCTTTGATCTTGTAGAAAGTGAAGAGAATTTAAATAAAGAATTAGTTGTTCTTAAAGAAGAAATTAATAATAAAACTTACAGATTGAGTGTATTAAATCAATCTTTAGATGAAAAGAAATCTGAAATTTCTGGATCAATTAATATTATCGATAACAAATTGGATGAAGAGTTGATAAGAATTCTTGAGGAATTTACTAAGAAGAGTGAAGAGAAGACTTTATTAGAAAAGAATTTGAATAATTTGAAAAATAAAAGAATTGATTTATCTAATGATATTAATGAGTTAGAATTAGAAAATCAAAAGAAAAATTCAGAATACAATAAGCTTCAAAATGAATTGAAAAACAAGGAAATCGAAAAAAATAGATTGGATGTTAAATTAGACAACTTATTAGTTACTTTAAGTGAGAATTACAATTTAACGTATGAAGCTGCTGAAGCTAAGTATCAATTGGATATAGATCCATTGATTGCTAGAGACAAAGTTAAGAAAATCAAGAAGGATATTGATTCAATTGGAGAAGTTAATGTTGGTTCTATTCAAGAATATGACAGATTATCTAAGAGATATGATTTTCTTGATACCCAAAGAAATGACTTAGAAGGTGCTAGTGAAGAATTAAATAATATCATTGATGAAATGGATGATATTATGATAACTAAATTTAAAGAGTCATTTGATGCAATATCTAAACAATTTGAGATTGTCTTTAAAAAGATATTCCAGGGAGGAAAAGGTGAACTTAAATTAAGTAATCCTGATGATTTATTAACAAGTGGTATTGAAATAATTGCTGAGCCTCCTGGAAAGAAGATTAACTCTACTGTTGCATTGTCAGGTGGAGAACAAGCATTAACTGCCATATGCTTATTATTTGCCATTCTAAATGTTAGACCTGTTCCATTTATAGTATTAGATGAAGCAGAAGCAGCTTTAGATGAGGCTAATGTTGATATGTTTGGAAAGTATATTAATGAAGCTAAAAAAGATGCTCAATTTGTGTTAATAACACATAAAAAGAGAATGATGGAATATGCAGATTGCTTATATGGAATTACTATGCAAGAATCTGGTGTATCCAAAATTGTTAGTACAAAATTAGAAGATTAGTTTTTAACTAATCTTTTTTTTGCAAATAAAAAGCAGAACAATATGTTCTGCAATGTCTTTATCACAAATGGTGGCTCCAGCGGGAATTGAACCAGCGACACAAGGATTTTCAGTCCTCTGCTCTACCAACTGAGCTATGAAGCCATAAATGGCGGTTCCGATGGGGTTTGAACCCACGATCTTCTGCGTGACAGGCAGACGTCATAGACCACTAGACTACGGAACCATTGGTTGCGGGAGAAGGATTTGAACCTACGACCTTCGGGTTATGAGCCCGACGAGCTACCAGACTGCTACCATCCCGCGATAAATAAATTATTTACACTGGCGGAGGAAAAGGGATTCGAACCCCTGCGCCAATTGCTTGACCTCCCGGTTTTCAAGACCGGTCCCTTCAACCGAACTTGGGTATTCCTCCAGTTCTCAAGTGCAAGTAAAGTATAACACACAAAAAAATTAAAAGTCAACAAAATTGCTAAATTTATTGATATTTTCGTTATTTTAAGTAAATTATTTGTATTTTTTAACAAAATAAAGGAATTTGTTAACAATTTTTATAAGTATATTTTTGAAGGAGGATTAAATGAAGATTGTTAAACAAAATGATTTGCGAGATTGTGGTGCTGCTTCCTTATTGTCTATTATTAGACACTATGGTGGAAATGTTCCTATTGAAAGATTAAGAATTGATACACATACTGACAAAGATGGGACTTCTGCTTTTAATCTAATTGAAACTGCAAAAAAGTATGGTTTTGATGCGAAAGGTATAAAGTTAGAATCCTTATCTAATAATAATTTATTACTTCCTGCGATAGCTCACCTAGACACGAATGGACTTCTTCATTTCGTTGTTATTTATGAAATAAGAAATAAAAAAATTGTAATCATGGATCCAGCGAAGGGAAAAATAATATATTCGATGGAAGAGTTCTTAAGTAAATGGACCGGTGTTATTTTAGAATTTTATCCTAAAGATAATATTATTTATTTAAAAGATGGTAATAATCTTTTTGATTTGATTATGGTTTTTATTAAGGAAAATAAAAAATTATTATTATCTTTGTTTTTGATAAATCTATTATTTATTGTTTTTTCAATAATTAATTCTTTTTTCTTTAAAGTTGGTGTCAATAACTTAGACAACAATCTTAAATTGATTGTAATTATATTTTCTATAATATTGCTTTTTAAATGTATTTTTCAATTTTTAAGGGCATATTATGAAAATTATATTAATATGCATTTGGAAACAAGTTTGTTAAAAGAGTTTATTAATCATTTATTTCATCTTCCTTCGAGAGTAATTTTTAGTAGGACAGTTGGAGAAATAGTTACAAGAGTGTCTGAAGTAAGTAATGTAAAAAGTTTATTTACAGACTTATTTATTACTTTTTTCCTCGATTTTGTTCTTACTTTGGTTACTATACCAATTTTATATAGTATAAGTAGTAAGCTTTTTTTGATTCTTTGTTTAAGTTTATTAATATACTTGGTAATTGGTTTGTTTTATGGTAAATGTCTTTATAAAAGAGTTATGCAAAATATTGATTATAAAGATAAATATAGTTCATATTTGATTGATAGCATATCTTGTTTTCAAAGTATTAATAATTTGAATGTTATTGATAAAACTTTGGAAGAGAATGAATATAGAATATCTGAATATATAAATGACGAATTTTTAATGAATGATTTTTGTATTAAAATTGAAAGTATTAAAAATTTGGCTTCAGAGTTAAGTTACTTATCAATTAATATTTTGGGATTATTCTTAATAAAAAATGGTAAGTTAGATTTTGTAAATCTAGTTTTATTTAACACATTAATTTCATTTTTCTTGGATCCCATAAAAAATTTAATTGATATACTTCCTAAGTTTAATTTTTTAAAAGCTTCATTTGATAAAATTAATGATTTTATTAATATATCCATAGATGATGATTCTTGTTCTGGAGTTAAATTATCCAATTATGATTTATCTATTAATGACATTAGTTTTACATATAATGATTTTGTAAATGTTCTAACTAATTATTCTTTAAAAATACCTTATGGTAAAAAAATAATGCTTAAAGGTAAGAGTGGCTGCGGTAAAAGTTCTCTATGTAAAATTATTGCTGGTTTAGAGTCTATAAAGAAAGGAGATTTATTTATTGGTGATATTAACTATAAGGATTTAAAACGAAATGATTTAGTTAGTAACATTTTATATGTTGGACAATATGAAAATTTGATGAGTGATAGTATAAAGAATAATTTATACTTTAATAGAGAAATTGATAATGATTTGTTTTTTAGAACAATGAAGATATGTTATGTCGAGGATATTATTAAAAATAAGCCTCTTAGATATGAAACATTTATAAATATGGATTCTAATAATTTATCTGGAGGGGAAAAGCAAAGAATTATATTAGCAAGAGCTTTGCTAAATCCTTTCAATATTCTAGTTTTAGATGAGTCTCTTAGTGAAGTTGATTATAGGTTAGAAAGAAAAATTGTTAATAATATTAAAAGGGAATATAGAGATAAGACAATTATTTATGTAACACATAAAAAGCAAGACGACTTATTTGATGAAGTTATAAATATGGAGAGGTGTTATGAATAAGAATAATTACTATAAATTAGTTAATATGTTTCCAAAAATTGATTGTCTTGTTTTGTTTCTTGCTTTATTTATTTTATGTTTTACACCATTTTTGCTTTTTGGAAAAGTTCATGAATATAAAATTGTATATGCGATGTATAAAGATGATTATTTGTACGTCGATATGAATGTAAATGATTCAGATCTATTAATTAATGGAGATTATATGTTAATTAATGGGGAAAAGACAAATTATCTTGTTGAAGAAATAAGCGAAATTAATATTGGACCGACAGGTAATTATCAAACGTTTAAGATTAGTATGGATAGTAAAATGAAAAACAATGAGATATCTTTAATCAAAATATTTGGAAATAAACAAAGAATAATAAAAATAATAATGAATTATTTTGTTAATTAAGGAGGTTTGAAATGGAAAGAGAATTAAACAATAATGAATTATTTGAAATTAATGGAGGATTTGCAAAAATAAGCGCATTTACAATTGTATCTGCAATAGTATCTTTTATTGCAGGATTAGTTGATGGTTATATTAATCCTCAAAAATGTAATAAGTAAAGGAGAGTGTTAAAATGTCTAATTATGAATTATTTTGCGTAAAGGGTGGTGCTACTGGGCTTAGTATCTCTAGTTTGAGTATTATTGCCAGAGTAGTAAATACTTTAGTAAAACTAGGCCAAACTATAGGATCTAACATTAGAAGAATTGTTAGTGGCTCTGTTTGTTAATATAAGTCCGAACTTTTAGTTCGGATTTTTTAATAATTAGTAGTTATTTGCTTTTTTTAGGGTAGTATTATATAATGATGCCGGTGATTTATCATGCAAATTGAATCAGTTCAAGAACCTAAAATAGCAGTTAGAGTTAGTCAATATCCGGAAGATAATCTTCCAGAATTTTTGTTATTAGGTAGAAGTAATGTTGGTAAGAGTAGTTTTATCAACACAATTGTAGAAAGAAAAAACTTTGCAAGAACTTCCTCTAAACCTGGTAAGACTCAAACATTAAATTTCTATTTAGTTAATGATAGCTTTTATTTAGTTGATGTTCCAGGATATGGATATGCAAGTGTAGATAAGGCAACACAAAAGAAATTTGGGTTAATGATTGAAGAATATCTAAAAACTAGATCTACACTACGAAAAGCATTTCTATTAGTTGATTATAGACATAAACCAACAGAAGATGATGTTTTAATGTATGATTTTTTAAAATACTATAATATTGATGTTACTATTATTGCTACAAAGTACGATAAGGTTTCTAAAAATGGTAGAGTAAAACAAGATAAGTTAATAAAGGATACATTGAAATTAGGAGAAGATGGTATGTTTATACCATTTTCAACAATTACTAAAAAAGGTAAAGAAGATGTATATAGTATTATAGAAGAAATATTAAAAGGTGAATAAATATGGAGACAGTTTGTTTAGTAGGAAAGCCTAATGTTGGTAAGAGTACTATTTTCAATAGACTGATTCACGAAAAAAAAGCCATAATATTGGATACTCCTGGCATAACAAGAGATAGAATTTATGGAACTGTTACTTATAATGATAAAAAATTTCATTTAATTGATACAGGTGGCATTTTTTCAGATGGATCTAGTGTAAATGATAATATTATTGCTCAAGCTCAATTAGGAATAGAAGAAGCAGATAAAATCTTATTTGTTGTTGATGGAATGAGCGAACTCGATTCAAGTGATTATTATGTTCGTGATTTATTAATGAAATCTCAAAAAAAAGTATATGTTGTAGTTAATAAATTAGATAATGATAAAAGAAATGATAACGTATATAATTTTTATGAATTAGGTTTTGGGGATTTATATCCTGTTAGTGGTGTTCAAAATTTAGGATTTGATAAATTATTAGATGATATTACTAAGGATATGCATGAAGTTGAAGATAAGACTGATGATACATTAAAGTTTTGTTTTATAGGTCGTCCAAATGTTGGTAAAAGCAGTTTGGTTAATGCGTTATTAAACGAAAATAGAGTTATCGTTAGTGACGTTGCTGGAACTACAAGAGACGCAATTGATACTAAGTTTAAATATGAGGGAAATGAATATACAGTTATAGATACAGCTGGAATGCGTAAAAAAGGACATATATTTGAAAATGTTGAAAAGTATAGTTTATTAAGAAGTTTAAAAGCGATGGAACGTAGTAATGTTTGCGTATTAGTTGTAGATGCTTCGACAGGAATTATAGAACATGATAAACATATATTGTCATACGCAATTGAAGCCGGTAAAGGTGTAGTTATTGCTGTTAATAAATGGGATACAGTAAATAATCCTGATATGGACTTAAAAACTTGGAAAAGAAATATGGAAGAGTATTTTAAATTTGCTCCATATGCAAAGGTTGTTTATCTATCTGCAAAAACAAAAAAGAGAATTCATACATTGATGCCAGAAATCATTAAAGCATATGAAAACAATCGCAAAGAATTACCTACTAATTTATTAAATGATTGTATTGAAGAGGCTTATTTAATGCATATTGCTCCTTCATATAAAGGTAAGAGATTAAAAATATATTTTGTAAAGCAAACTGATAAATGTCCACCTAAGTTTACATTCCAAGTTAATAATAAAGGTTTAGTTCATTTCAGTTATGAAAGATATTTGGAAAATGAACTAAGAAAAACATTTGATTTAGAAGGAACTCCGATTATATTACAATTTAAAAATAAGAGTGATGAATAATAAAACTACTTCGTGTAGTTTTTTATTTTTTGCTATGTTAAAATATAGATGTAAGGGAAGATTATTATGAATAAGAATATAAAAGTAGTTTTTATGGGAACTCCAGAATTTAGTGTTCCTGTGTTAGATATGTTAATAAATAATACGAATGTATTAATGGTTGTTACGCAACCTGATACGTATACTGGAAGAAAAAAAGTGTTAACAAAATCTCCAGTCAAGTTATTAGCTGAGGCTCATAATATTCCTGTTTTTCAACCAGAAAAAATAAGAAAAGATTATGAGGCATTAAAAGAATTGGATTTTGATTTATTAGTAACATGTGCGTATGGGCAAATATTACCAAAAGAAATATTAGATATGCCAAAATTTGGATCGATTAATGTTCACGCATCATTGCTTCCAAAATATAGAGGTGCATCACCTATTAATTTTGCAATTTTCAACGGAGAAGAAAAAACTGGTGTTACATTAATGTATATGGATGAAGGAATGGATACTGGAGATATTATTGTTCAAGATTCTTTAGAAATTGATGGAAATAATTATGGAGAATTGTATAAAAGGTTAAGCATGTTAGGGGCTAATTTGTTATTTGAAAATCTTGATTATTTAGTAAGTGGTAATGTAGAGCACCATAAACAAAATGATGAAGAAGCAACATATACTACTTTAATAAAAAGAGAATTGGAGCATATAGATTTCAATGATACAGGTGTTAATATTGTAAATAAAATTAAAGGGTTAAATCCTGAGCCACTTGCTAACACTATTGTTAATG
>Ga0247610_10007134_pt1 | contig 11504 bp, 8 predicted proteins | sample 174DNAGHGhighgp2_FD_193483 | JGI IMG/M metagenome (GOLD analysis project Ga0247610, IMG submission 193483) | Sheep rumen microbial communities from Palmerston North, Manawatu-Wanganui, New Zealand - 1742 DNA GHGhigh gp2 | ecosystem: Host-associated > Mammals > Digestive system > Stomach > Rumen ...
AACTGCTTGAGGGTTCGGAGATTATCGCCCAACACAAGGAACACGTGCAGGATCCCTACTCCTTCCGTTGCATGCCGCAGGTGCACGGCGCGTCCAAAGATGCCATCGAGCACGTGCAGAACGTGGTGGAGACCGAGATCAACTCCGTCACTGACAACCCGACGGTGTTCCCCGACGAGGACATCATCGTCAGCGCGGGCAACTTCCACGGTCAGCCGTTGGCATTGGTTTTGGACTTTCTCTCCATCGCCATGGCTGAACTCGGCAACATCTCCGAACGCCGTATCTATCAACTGATTAGCGGCAAACGCGGTCTGCCGTCCTTCCTCGTGAAGAACCCCGGCCTCAACTCTGGCTTCATGATTCCGCAGTATGCAGCCGCCTCTATCGTAAACCAGAACAAGGCCTTCACAATGCCCTGCTCCACCGACTCCATCGAGTCCTCACAAGGTCAGGAAGACCACGTGAGCATGGGCGCGAATGCCGCCACGAAGTGCTACTTAGTGGTCAACAACGTGGAGAAAATCCTCGGTATCGAGCTGTTCAACGCTGCCCAAGCCCTCGACTTCCGCAAACCGCTGAAGAGCTCCGAATTCATCGAAGATTTCGTGAAATGTTACCGCGAGTTTGTGCCGTTCGTGGAGAACGACACCTACATGCACGAACTGATCCAGAAGTCCATCGACTTCATCAAGGGCGTGCGCGTGGTCATGTAAAATCACGGTTCCTTTCATACGACGAGCCGCGGTAAAGTATCGCGGCTCTTTTTGTTTTGAATATGACCAAGTTCCGAATTAAAATTGTATTTTTGCAGGTTTTTTCAAAAAGAAATTTTTAGATGAGCAGACAATTCAACAAAGACCATTCTGACGAGGATTTCGAGCCGAGACGTTCGTCGCGAAAGCCCTCATTTAATGATAAAAAACGTACTTTTTCTTCCAATAATCGGAGAAAAGTGCGCTTTCATGAGGACGATTCCGACGATTCTGAGCGGAAATTCCCCAAGAAGCGCTTTTCTCGCGACCACGATGGAGACCGCAAGTTCGGGAAGGACCGGAAGTTCGACCGTGGCGGTGACCGTCGTAGAGAGCGCGACGACGACCGCTTTGAGGACCGTAAACGTGAGCGCAGCAAAGGTCGCGACCGCTCCTTCAAGCGCGATTTCCGCAAAGAGGACGACTCGAAACCGCGCCGTCGCAATGTGGTCGCCGAGTCCGAAATTCTGAGCGAAATCATCGAACGCCGTCGCAACGAAGGCCGCTCCCTGCCGCGCAAACAACGTGTGCTATCGTTGGAGTACGAGGAAAAGCACGGCCCCATCCGTCTCAACAAGTACATTGCCAACGCCGGCATCTGTTCGCGCCGCGAAGCGGATGTGCTTATTTCTACCGGTGCCATCACCGTTAACGGCGAAGTAGTGACCGAAATGGGCCACAAGGTGATGCCCACCGACGAGGTACGCTATGGCGACCAAGTCCTACAACGCGAAAAGCCCGTTTACGTTCTACTTAACAAACCAAAGGATTACATCACCACCACCGATGACGAGCGCGGCCGTGCCAATGTAATGGAACTCGTGCGCGACGCCTGCGAAGAACGCATCTACCCTGTGGGCCGCCTCGACCGCGACACCACCGGCCTGCTGCTCTTCACCAACGACGGCGACCTCACCAAAAAGCTCACCCACCCGAGCTCACAGATCGAGAAAACGTATGCTGTGGAACTCGACAAACCCTTCGCTTCTGTTGATATGGACATGTTGCGCAACGGCGTGGAACTCAACGACGGCAAAATCACCCCTGACGATGTGGAATATGTTGGCGAGGGTAAACGGGAAGTGGGCGTGACCATCCACTCCGGCAAAAACCGCATCGTCCGCCGTATGTTCGAATCACTCGGTTATGAAGTGGTCAAGCTCGATCGGGTGATTTTTGCAGGCCTCACAAAAAAGGATCTGCCGCGCGGAAGATGGCGTTTCCTCACCAAAAGCGAGGTCAACTTCCTGAAGATGCTCGCCAAACCGAAACCGGAATCCGAAACCAACCTGTCATAATGGCTCCCGTGGAAATCATGTCGCCGGTAGGCTCCTACGAGTCTCTCTCCGCAGCCATCGCTGCCGGAGCCGGTTCCGTCTATTTCGGTGTGGGCGCGATGAATATGCGCTCCCGCTCCGCCGCCAACTTCACCCTTGAAGACCTGGCCAACATCGTCCAAATCTGTAAAAAACATGAGGTGAAAAGCTACCTCACGGTCAACACGATCATCTATAACGACGAAATCCAGCAGATGCACAAACTGTTGGATGCCGCCAAAACATGCGGGGTCACGGCTATCATCGCCTCCGACATGGCCGTCATCCAATATGCCCGTGAGAAGGGCATCGAAATCCACCTCTCCACTCAGTGCAACGTCACCAACGTGGAGGCCGTACGTTACTACGCTCAGTTCGCCGATGTGATTGTCTTAGGTCGCGAGTGCCAGCTGAAACAAGTGGCCGATATCTGTAAAGTAATTGAAGAACAGCATATTACCGGACCTAAAGGTGAGCTCGTGAAGATCGAGATGTTCATCCACGGCGCCCTTTGCATGGCTGTTTCGGGCAAGTGCTACCTCAGCCTCGACAACTACAATTCGCCCGCCAACCGTGGTGCCTGTCTGCAACCCTGTCGCCGCGCCTACGAAGTGCGCGATGTGGAGGACGGATTGGAATTAATGATTGATAATCAATATATTATGTCACCCAAAGACCTCTGCACCATCGGCTTCTTGGACAAAATCGTCAAAGCCGGCGTTTCGGTGCTGAAGATCGAGGGGCGCGGACGTTCCCCTGAGTATGTGAAGATGGTGACGGAATGTTATCACGAAGCGTTGGAATCCATTTACAACCAGACATTCAGCATTGAAAAAATCGATGGCTGGATGGTGCGTTTGCGCAGTGTCTATAACCGTGACTTCTGGGACGGCTACTACCTTGGCCGCACCATGGGCGAATGGGCCGACCGTTACGGTTCCCAGGCCACCCGCATGAAACGGCGTATCGGCAAGATTACCAACTACTTCGGTAATATCGGAGTCGCGGAAATCTTCGTTGAAGAAGACCACCTCGCTGTAGGCGACGACCTATTGATAATTGGCTCGACTACAGGAGTTTACGAAGATCATCTCCAAGAAATCCGCGTGGAAGACAAACCCGTTGAAAGTGTGTCACAAGGCATTTTCTGCTCCGTAAAAACCAAAGATTTAGTACGTCGCGGCGACCAAGTTTATAAATGGATAATGGTAAAGGACGAATTTTAGATTAAACAATAAAATCAAGATAAAATGAAAAAAATATTGGCAATTGCAACCGTTCTTATATTCATGTTTGTCTCTTGTGAAAACGGAGATATCATTGGTGGACGTTATTATGGCACATACAAAAATCTGCTTAACAACAAATTAGAAACTGGAAGCGTCAGTTTTAAGTATGTCAACAATGGAGGCAGTACCTCTTTCCGGATGAATGATTTGATTGCATTGAGCCCTGTGGAAACGAAAGTGTTTGAAGGAATCGCTGACGGTGCGTCACTCAATGACTTGTTGAAGACCATGCCCGCTATTGACAGCATTCAGGTCTGTGAAAACGAAAATGAAAATATCCGAATGATGACTGTTCGAGCGGAATTCAAGGGTAATTCAGTGAAAGCCAACATGGAATTCACTACTACAACCGAAAAACTTGTCAACGTTGAATTTATCGGTACCTTCGAATAAACCTTGTACTAACTCTTTTTATCTTCTTCTTCTTTATAAGGGCATTCTGGGTAACTCGGTTTCACGAACGAATAAATCAAGCAGCTTAATCCCATGATAATCAACGGGATACTAAGCCATTGTCCGTTGTTAAGCACATGACCGACTTCGTCTTGTACTTGAACTTCTTTGAAAAATTCAATAATGAAACGGGCAGTAAATATTACGGTCAGCGTGATACCGGACGTACGACCCGCTGCCACTTTTCCTTTCGCAAACTTGAAATAATAGATGGCCAAACCTATGAAAACCAACATATAAACAACTGATTCATAGAGTTGTGCTGGATGGCGAAACGTGCCCGCGATTCCAAAACCACCGTAAATAAAATCGAAGGCCCAAGGCACTTCCGTGATGCTGCCCACAATCTCGTGGTTCATCAAGTTGCCGATACGCACAAATGATGCCGCAATGGGTACCGCAATAGCTAAACGATCCAAAATCCACAGGAAATTGATCTTATGTCGCCAACAGAAGTAAATCAGGAATCCGATAATACCTAATACCCCACCATGGCTTGCAAGCCCTTGATAACCAATAAAATGCCATTCTTCATCTACGGGAAGTAGAATCTGTAGCGGATGCGTGATGAACATTTCTGGTTCATAAAACAGGAAATGTCCTAACCGTAAACCGATAATTGTCCAAACAATCGTCCAAATGGAGATTTTATCCAACAATTTTTGAGAAAGATGCTCGGTTTTGAAAATCAGCTGCAAGGTATAATAAGCAAGTAAAAAGCCCAAGGCCAACAAGATACCATACCATCTGACCTCTATAGAACCAAGATGGAAGGCCACGGGATTCACTTTCCACGTAACAAATCCTAAAATATTCCAACACATATTCATAATCAATTTTTGACGGCGCAAAAGTACATTTTTTTAGAGTTCCACGCACAACTCAAATGTATAGGGAGGAAAGACGATTTTTTCTATCTTTGCAGCGTTTTTTTAACAATGTTTATGAGGTTACATCACTTAAAAGCAACACTTATTGTAAGAGTATGTTTGACAACAGCTTTTATACTGCTTAACTCGCTACTTTTCGGACAGAATATCACCATTAGCGGACACCTTTACGAAAAGGGAAGTTTGGAATCGCTGCCTGGAGGGTTGGTCTATGATCCTGTTTCGCAGACGGCCACTACAACGAACAGTTATGGTTTCTACACTTTAACACTGCCTTATAGAGAAGGTATGTTCCTCGTTTTCAAAAGTTTCGGATTTATCAACGACACGCTATGGATTCGCAAATCCGAGAATCTTGAATACGATGCCACTCTGTCAAAGATTACGACATTGGAAACAGTAACCATTACAGGAGAAAAGACGAATACAGAACAGGTACAGATGAGCTCCATCAAGCTGTCTCCCAAGGAAATACAACAAGTTCCCATGTTGTTTGGCGAAAAAGATGTTTTCAAGACACTATTACTTCTGCCTGGTGTACAGTCGGCTTCGGAGGGCACTTCCGGCATTTATGTTCGCGGTGGTGGTCCCGACCAAAACCTTGTCATTTTGGACGAAGCCACCATCTACAACGCCAGTCACCTTTTGGGCTTTTTCTCCATTTTTAACGGTGATGCCATCAAATCTGTAGAGTTGATAAAAGGCGGATTCCCAGCGCGTTACGGTGGTCGTTTGTCATCTGTCATTGACATCAACATGAAGGATGGCAACAAGGAGAGCTACCACGTGGAGGGAGGCATCGGGGTCATTTCGTCCAACCTTGTAGTGGAGGGGCCTATCATCAAAGACAAGGCCTCATTCATGCTGTCGGGGCGCACCACATATATGGACTTGTTCATGGTACCTCTCATGAAACTCGTGTCTGGTGGCGCCTCGGCAGGCTACTATTTTTTCGACCTTAACGGTAAGTTTAACTTCGACTTGGGTAAAAAGGACAAATTGTATTTAAGTGCGTACTTCGGGCGCGACAAGTTTCATGTCACCCAAAGCGACAACGTTATGGGAATCGGTGACAAATACAAGATGGGGCTTTTCTGGCAGAACGGCACTGCCACTGCACGATGGAACCATCTGTTCACCAATAAGGTATTCTCCAATCTGTCGTTCGTTTTCAGCGACTACACGATGAACACATACATGAATTACAAGTACTATTATGGCCCGAATGACCCCGACAATGAGACGTTCAGCTCCGATTTCAATTCCGGCATTCGCGACTATACGTTGAAGTACGACCTTTCCTATCATCCTAACGCCACTCACCGCATTCTGGGCGGCGCAGCGATCACCTACCACGAGGCGCGCCCCAACGCCATGACCGTGAAAGCCGATACCTTTACCATGAAGCAAGTAAACAAAGAGTTGGGACTGGAATACGCTGTGTATGTGGAAGATGAAATCAATATCCGCAACAAGTTCCGCATCAATCCAGGCGTGCGATTAGTTGCGTTCTCGGTGCCACACAAGACCTGGTTCTCACCCGAACCGCGATTGTCGATGAGCTACAATTTCCTCCCCAATTTGGCGTTAAAAGCCTCTTACGCCATGATGAGTCAGAGCATGATATTGCTGAGTACCAGCACGATAGGACTTCCTACTGACTTATGGGTGCCTGTCACGAAGAATATTCGTCCGCAACGTTCGCAGCAGGTGGCACTCGGTCTCCATTATGATTTGAAGAAGCCACAGCTTTCGTTCTCCATTGAGGGTTATTACAAGAAAATGGACAACATTTTGGCTTACAAAGAGGGCACTTCCTATTTCATGAGTTTGGTAGAACAGATTTTGGAGGAAAGTTTGGAAGGAGGTGCTCAAAGCCAATGGGAGAAAAATGTGACATCTGGACAAGGTTGGTCTTACGGTGTGGAATTCCTTGTACGTAAGGAAGTTGGCAAGTTTACGGGTTGGATCGGCTACACATTGTCATGGACCAAGCAGCAGTTCGACGAGCTGAACTTTGGCGAACCATTCTTCGCTCGCTACGATCGCCGTCACGATGTCTCCATTGTGTTGATGTACAGTCCGACAAAGCGGATAAATCTCTCATTGTCATGGGTTTTCGCCACTGGTAACGCCGTCACGTTGCCCACTTCTCTTTACACTGCCGAAACCCTTCAGGATTATCTCGACATCGTGGCCCCTGCGAACGACAACAGCTATCATTACTATGGTTATATAGAAAATTATGGCAAAAAGAACGACTTCCGCATGAAACCGTTCCATCATTTGGACATCGGTGTGCAGTTCATCAAACCGCACGTGAAAAACAAAGGTCAGAGTATTTTCGAAATCAGCATTTACAATGTGTACAACCACCACAATCCTTTCTTCTACTTCACAGAACAGGAATTCATCAATAATCAGTCCGTGTATAAGTTGAAGCAAATCAGCATTTTCCCGATTATCCCCACTTTCACCTATCATTTTAAGTTTTAATAGGCAACAAGCAAATAGTCTTAATAATAATACAGACTAAAAATGTTAACAATGAATACAATCAAAATAACCCGAATGTTTGTGGTCATTATAGCCACCTTTTTTGCTTTTCTTTTCACCGCTTGTGTGGATGAGGTACACATTGACCGGGAGTTCGATGAGACGCAGAAGTTAGTGCTCTACAGTCGCCTGTGCCCGCAGTTAGACACAACTTATATCTTATTGACTAACACTGAGTTATTGTACACAAGTACTAGTCAAGATGTATTGAACCTCAAGGACGGTGTGGTGGAGCTTTCAGCTGACGGTCATCATTGGGTGCGGGCTACATATCTACCTGAGAAAGAGCATTTTATTCTTACGAAACAGGAATTTCCGATTGAGGAGGGACATACTTACTTTATCCGCGCGTCCTACCCTGGTTATGAAGAGGTATCTTCCTCATGCACAGTGCCTTATTCGCATGATGTAGGTTTCCGGTTCGACACCGTTTCGGCCAATGGTGATGTGCATTTGGGAGAAATCTATAATTGGCCGCACAAAGATGTCTACGCCGAGTGGCGCGATGTTCCAGGCGAGGAAAACTACTACGCGTTGTATCACTATCGGGAAAGAAACATACAAATCGAGAATCCCGACGGCACGTGGAGTGTCATAGATGGCGAATGGCAATACGAATTGCAATGGATGTATTTGAACAATGCTGACTATCGATATGTGTCGGATGAGGGCTATGACGGGAAATTGATGCGCTACATGGTGAACGAAGACCTTGTGGATGACTATTATGACGAAGATTATGACGATGACAACGGGCAGTATTATCTGTTTTTCTTGGACAGAAGTTGCTATTTGTATGAGAGATCCTACAATCAAGACGGTTTTGACATGGGTTTCCTGCTGTTGGAGCCTGTGCATGTCTATACCAACATAGAGAACGGTTTCGGATTGTTCGGCGCGTTCAGTATGTTGCCAGTGCCGTGACAACCGAAAAAAATGTACTTTTGCAGCTTTGTTTTTTTGGAATAAAACTCTCAAAATATGTTAAGAACTCATACCTGTGGCGAGCTGACGCTCGAGAATATTCAACAAACCGTGACTTTGAGCGGTTGGATTCAGAAAATCCGTCATTTGGGCGGCATGATTTTCATTGACTTACGCGACCGTTATGGCATCACGCAGTTGGCCTTCAACCATGAGGAGCGCCCCGAATTGTGTGAGCGTGCCGAGCAGATGGGTCGTGAGTGGGTGATTCGTGTAACTGGCAAAGTGATAGAACGTTACAGTAAAAACAAGAACATCCCGACAGGCGATATCGAAATTGAGGTGCATGAACTGGAGGTTTTGAACGAGGCCATTGTGCCGCCGTTCACCATCGAGGACGAGTCTGACGGTGGTGACGAACTGCGTATGCGCTATCGTTACCTCGACATCCGTCGCAATCCGGTGAAGAACAACCTCATCTTCCGTCATAAACTTGGTTTGGAGATTCGTAAATACCTGAGCGAACAAGGATTCCTTGAAATCGAAACCCCGTTTTTGGTGAACAGTACGCCCGAGGGTGCGCGCGACTTCCTCGTGCCCTCCCGTATGAATCCCGGCGAGTTCTATGCCCTGCCGCAGTCTCCGCAGACGCTGAAACAGCTGCTGATGATGGCTGGTATGGACCGCTACTTCCAAATCGTGCGCTGCTTCCGTGACGAAGACCTCCGTGCCGACCGTCAGCCCGAGTTCACGCAAGTCGATTGCGAGATGTCGTTCATCGAGCAAGAGGACATTCTCAACCTGTTTGAGGGTCTTGTGCAGCATATTTTCCGTACTTTCAAGGGAATGGAGATTGGCAAATTAGAGCGGATGACCTGGAACGACGCGATGAAATACTATGGTTCCGACAAGCCCGACGCCCGTTTCGGAATGCGTTTCGTGGAACTGAATGATGTGCTGCAACACAAGGATTTCAAAGTCTTCAACGAGGCCGAACTCATCATCGGCATCAAGGCTGAGGGTTGCGGCAACTACTCCCGCAAGCAACTCGACAACCTCACCGAGTTTGTGAAAAGTCCGCGCGTGGGTGCCGCTGGTTTGGTCTATATTCTTTGTAATCAGGATGGTACATACAAATCCTCTGTCGATAAATTCTACACGCAGGAGGACCTGAAGGTCGTGGCCGAACGTTGCGACGCGCACGCTGGCGACCTCATCCTCATCCTCTCCGGCAAAGCCATGAAGACCCGCAAACAGATGTGCGAACTGCGTCTCGAAATGGGCAACCGTCTTGGGCTGCGCAAGGCTGGCGAATACAAAGCGATGTGGGTGATTGATTTCCCGCTGTTGGAATGGGACGAGGAGACGCAACGCTACTACGCTATGCACCACCCGTTCACTGCGCCGAAACCCGAGCATGAAGACTGGCTCGAAAGCCGTCCCGGAGAAGTGCTGGCTAACGCTTACGACTTGGTTATCAACGGTTCCGAGATTGGTGGCGGCTCCATCCGTATCCACCGACCAGAGCTGCAACAGCGCATGTTCAAAGCCCTGAATTTCACGGAAGAGCAAGCACAGAGCCAGTTCGGATTCCTGATCAACGCATTCAAGTACGGTGCACCGCCTCACGGTGGTATCGCCTTCGGTTTCGACCGCTTGTGCGCCGTACTCAGCGACTGCGACAGCATCCGCGACTTCATCGCGTTCCCTAAGAACAATGCCGGTCGCGACACCATGCTGCCTGCCCCGACACCCATCGATCCCAAACAGTTGGACGAACTGAACATTAAGTTGAAATAAATGTTGCGGAAAGCCCTTGCCATTTTTGGCGAATATCTCATTTTCTTACGCCAAGTCTTCAGCAAACCGGCCAAATGGAGCATGTTTCTGAAAAAATGGTTATTTGAGATGGATGCCATGGGCATTGGTTCCATGCTGATTGTCAGCATCGTATCGCTAGCCATGGGCAGTGTGATTACCATGCAGACGGCGTTACAGATCGAAAGCGGCTGGATCCCATCGTGGACGGTGGGTTTTGTCGCCCGCACCTCCATTGTGATGGAGTTGTGCCCGACCATCATCAGCTTGCTGTTGGTAGGCAATCTCGGATCCAGCATCACGGCGGAAATCGGCAGTATGCGCGTTACTGAACAAATTGATGCATTAGAAGTTATGGGCATCAACCCAGCATCGCATTTAGTACTGCCCAAAGTGCTGGCATCGGTCATCGTCATCCCGGTGCTCTGTGTCTTCAGTATCGCTTTCGCCCTGTTTGGCGGCTTCCTCACCGTGTGGATCACCAACTGCATCTCCACCTACAACTTCATCGATGGTCTGACCTACTGTTTCCGGGTTTACGACGTGGTCTATGCCTTGACAAAAACCTGCATTTTCGCTTTTATCATGTCCACGGTGGCCTCTTTTTACGGCTACCGCATCGAAGGCGGCGCCCTCGAACTCGGCAAAGCCAGCACGCAAGGCATCGTCGTCTCCAGCTTCATTATTCTGATTCTCAATGTGGTGATTACAGATATAATGCTATAACCAACGTTGTAGAGGGTGTGTCATAAGTCTGTTTTGGCAAAAATTGCTATTTGATTATCAGATAGTTACAAATCGAAAAATGCCGATTTTTGGACTTTTGACACACCCTCTACAACCTTCAATAACCTATAACCATTCTATGATCGAGGTCAACAACGTTTCCAAATATTTCGGCGAGAAGCAAATCTTGCACGACATCAACACGCAGTTCGAGGAAGGCAAGGTGAATCTAATCATTGGGCGGTCCGGATCGGGCAAGACGGTGCTAATGAAATGTCTGGTGGGGTTGCATACGCCTGAAGAGGGCAATGTGCTCTACAGCGGCCACGAGTTCCACAACCTGCCAGAAAAGGAAAAACTGCTACTCCGCAAGGAGATGGGGATGGTGTTCCAAGGTTCCGCGCTATTCGACTCTATGACCATTGAGGAGAATATCACCTTCCCGTTGGACATGTTCACGGAGCTGAGCGAGAGCGAGAAGCGTGACCGTGCCAATTTCTGTTTAAAATGTGTTGATTTGGAAAATGTTAACAAACTCTATCCCGCAGAGTTGAGCGGCGGTATGAAGAAACGCGCCGCTATCGCCCGCGCTTTAGCCTGCAACCCCAAGTATCTCTTCTTCGACGAACCCAACTCTGGTCTCGACCCCAAGACTTCGCTGCTCATTGACGAACTCATCACCAAAATCACCCACGAATTCAACACCACTACGGTGGTCAACACCCACGACCTCAACTCCATCATCACCATCGGGGAGACCATCTCGTTCATCTACCA
>Ga0247610_10007137_pt1 | contig 11502 bp, 10 predicted proteins | sample 174DNAGHGhighgp2_FD_193483 | JGI IMG/M metagenome (GOLD analysis project Ga0247610, IMG submission 193483) | Sheep rumen microbial communities from Palmerston North, Manawatu-Wanganui, New Zealand - 1742 DNA GHGhigh gp2 | ecosystem: Host-associated > Mammals > Digestive system > Stomach > Rumen...
GGAGTCTGTTCCACCCAGCCTTAAGTTGGTCTTTCCATATTTACAGACTGAGTATTGTCTCTGACAGTAAAATTTTTTCCTTCCATATCACTAACTCGTACATTTTCTTTATATCCAATGAGAAAAATTTTTCAAGAAAAAAGCTCCATATCGGAGCTTTCGATTAATTTAGATATTTCGCTTTGTTTGCATTGTGTTCTTCATTTGTCTTTCCATAATGGATACTTCAATTATTGTCATGTAAATAGAAATAATAATCTGTATTGGAATAATTTAACACTGCAGAGATACTATCTGCAGATGGATTACAAATTGGCTGTGGAGTCAATCCAGGGTTTTGTCTAGTATTATAAATATTTGATTTATCACTGACTTTTTTGGCAATCAGAGATGGCGTACACGTCTCATATGGCTGCTCTAGTCAGTAGCATAGTGTGATATCAGCACCTATAAGCATATTAGCAGCTAGTCTATTCATGAAAATTCCAGCTACAATTGGTCTATTTTTGGAAGATCTTTCTTCTTTTTCTACGATACTTGCCATCTTGATGATATCGTATCGACTAAGTTTTGAGAAACTAGCGATCTGTGAAGAATATTTTTCTCGGACTTTATTTTTGAAATTTTCCAATTGAAGATAAACTAATTGATCTACGAAATTTCACTCTATATCGATATTGTATGTGTCTGGATATAGAAATCATTCCATAGTAGTAATTGTTCCTGCCTTAGACAAGAATTCGTATCTATCCTGGTACTTGGAAATATATGTAGGGTCTGTGACAAATGATAGATATTCTCACTCTTTGATTAGTCATTTGTTGGCCAAATCGTAATCTATATCATATATAGACCATCATTCTAATACTGTATACCTTTCATACTCTGTCTTTGGTCACTCAGCGATTTTATTGAGGAATTCAATCTGATCATATTTACCTGTGAAATTATAATTTCATTCAGAGATATTTCATACTTTGAGATCAGATTGTCACATTTTCAAGCGAACTTTCAATCAAAATTTTTTGATTCATGATAAATCCTCTATAAATTCACTAAATCAATCTCATTTTGTGATTACTACACGCCTATTTAGTTCAACTGGCCCAAAAATGGATTTTATGAGGATAAAAATAGCAAGTAAAAAACAAATAAAAACTATAAATTTAGGAAATTTACTTTTTGATTTTTTTGTATTTCTACTTCATATAGTGTACTGCTGCATCAATATGATTTAATATATAAATATTGTGTGGTTCAATGATAAAAAAACAAATTTTGATTTCAATAAAAATTAAGAATCCACAAGTATAGAATTTACATCAATCCTGTGCAAAATTCATGAATAAGTCTCTGCATCCAATGGAGCTGGAATTCCATCTGTCAAAGCAGACATCACAAATTTATCCAGAATAATATTTACTCCTGTATCTATTTTTTCTATATTCAATCATGCTGTGAGAGATATATATGTCGGCACTGTCCTCTTATTTAACTCATAATCAAAGATATGATCATAATTTCATCATGGTGTCCTCTTTCATCGTGATTGATCAAAGATAAAATTTCAGAACGAATAGAACACATATTTTCCACTATAAATTTCAAATTCTCATGGGACATGCGAGTGTCATCACAAAATCAAATCAGCTCATGAATCTATCAAAGAATGAGCTAGTTTTCTTTGTCGCTGATTTGGAGATATCCTATATTCTGCTCATCGATGCAATGATAATATCTTCGCATCACAGCCTGTCTCTGCCATCATTGCTAAATCTTCCTTTATTATCCTTTCATCCGTAGGATTCCGTGATATTTTCCCTGCTCAAACTTTCACAAACTGACCGTCATAAGAATAAGCTCAGATACAGATTTTGATTCCATTCTTTTCATATACTGAGAATTGTCTACTCTCTCATGTAGAAATTCATACCCCTGCTCGCAAAATACTATGAGAATCCAAAATTTCTTTGGTCTGGACTACTCATGAATATGTAGTATTTACTGTATGATTATTTGCCAAAGACAACATCATCGTATGATCTCCACGAAGCTGGATCAATGTCTCTACATTTTGAGGGTTGGATTTAAATAAAAATCCTCATTTTTGGATATCATTATCTTTTTCATTAAAAAGACTTTCCAAATTGAAGAATAAGAGACAATCATCTCATGTACAATTCCCAAAAGATGAGACTGGATTATAATTTCAAGATTTGAATACACGGTCATATCATTCTTTCTTGGCTAGATATCAGATATTTCTAGAAAGCATAATATCTCCACCTGCTACTAGGTAAACAGATTTTTTTGCAGGTTTGAATACTTCTAAGATATTTGAATAAATAACTCAGATTCATGATGTATCTGAGAGACTTCCTTTGCCAAAAGAATTACTTGCCAACAAAAAAACTGCTACCAAAAAGAAAAATAAACTAAATATATTTACCCAAAATCTTTTCATAAATTTCTATTCGTAATACATAAAAACTCTAGAAGTGTTTTTTATATCTTTTACAGAATACCCTTATATTTTCAATAAGAAAGTCCCCCAAAATTTGACAAATAAAAAAATTTTATGTATAATTATGTATATTTTATTATATAATTTAATATAAAAATGGCAAAAGAAACTTTAAATCTTAATGAGGATTATATTGGAACAGTTCAAGATGGTTCGTTTAATAATCCAAAAGAATGAACATTATACCATAAATTATTTTCAATTATAAAACTTCAAGAACTTTTTAATTCAAAGCCTGAATTAAGTGAGGATAAAAAAAGAATATTACAATGACAAATAGAAAGGTTTGTAAAACTAATGGGGGCGGATTTTGTCTCTCAAAATGAGGCATTATCATCACTACCTACATGAACGTTAATTCATTCAACGGATTTTATGTCAGAAGAAGATAAAGAAAAATTAAGAAACATTTCAGATACATGAATTCTTACGTGACAAGCAGTTTGAATACCAGAAGATGGTCAAGAAACATATTATTGTGCAGATTTTTTTAAGGTATGGAAAGATTGTAAAATAAAAGATTGGGAATTAAAAAAATGCTTGTCTTGAGGAAAAATAATAGTAAATTTGAATGTAGATAGGTGAAATTTTAGTGATTGAGATGCTATTTCATTTATTATTACCCCTAATGAGAGCATAAAAGAATTATGTAGTTATGATTGTTATAGTGATGATGAGAATGGAAAAGTTACTAAAACATTTGTTAATGAAAGAGGCTTACCTCTTAAGTATAGTAAATCTCAGCCATTTCAATATGCGCTATCTTGTGATTCTCAAAATAGATGAAATTGGCAATCTAATATTTGATCTTCTGTATTATTTTGAGTACCTAGTAATTTTATTACTTGAATTGTATGTTGAGATAATGTGATCAAGGATAAAGAAAAACTTTTATTTTTAAAAGATATCTTTCCTGGAAGAGTATTGTATGATAAGGAATGAAATATTGTTATTGGTCCAGAATTTTCAATAAAGGAAGATATAAACACACCAGAATCTATTGAAAAAATTAAAGATGCATTTTCATTTTATAAAAATGAAATACTCCCATTGATTTTAGATAATCCAAAAGTTACACAACAAATAGATTGATGATATCATTCATTAAATGGCCATACAAAAGAGGTAGTTTTCCGTGGAATTTGCTATGCTGTAAGTCTGTGAGAAGACCCAATTCCTGTTGTGTTTGCTTGTGCTTGTCATGATCTAGCAAGAACAAATAATGAATATGATGAAGAACATTGACCAAATGCAGTTCCAGTTACTACAGAAATAATAAATAATGAGAAATTTAATTTAACAGAAAAACAAAAAAAACAAATAATAGAAGCTGTCAGAGATCATACTATATGAGAATGAGGTAAAGCTCCAAACTACATATCAGCATGTTTACGAGATGCTGATAGAACTCGTTTATCACAAGAACGTGGATACAAGGAAGAGTTTTATAGTACTGAGCAAGGTAAAAAAATTGCAGCACAAAGAATGTTTTCAAAAGGACGAAGAGATTTTAGAGATTTTGAAAACAGCATTACAAAGTAATAATTACAAAGTAATAGTAATTACCATTTTAAATTATACTATTCGTAATACATAAAAACTCTAGATGTATTTTCTTCTCCCATATCTTTTCATGCTATGGTACTGGAGCTATCTCTATACCAAAATTTTCACGATTGTCCAGAGAATTTTCACAATTCATTCATGATATATAGACATGATGGACAATCTACATCCAAATCATGAAAATCTTTTTTTGTTCAAGTTCAGCTTTGCAAGACTTGGATACTCTGCTGATCGTGTTCGAATGTAATATCTTCTGGCAAGTAATGAGTAAAATCAACGGAGGCAATAACTAAAATATTTCATCTCATTTTCTGAATCTGTGAAATCACAGAATCTGTGTAATTTAGGGCTTTTGGCGATGCAACGATTGGATAGATTTTTGTGCCTGCGAAATATTTGTTTATTCGCCTGAAATGCTCTCATAATCCGTGTTCAGAAATTCTTGTTGATTCTCAAACTGTTTTGAAAACATCGTTTTCACATGGCAAATTTTTAAATTGATTTGAATTAATTTTTTCTGAATTGTATCGCAAAGTTCAATCATTACAAGAAGTTGCGATATTTCATTTTTGCCAGAAAAAATGATTTGGAGAAATTAGTACAATTGCATCAGGATTCTTTTCCGAATATCGTTTATTGTGAATTAAGGAATAAAATTCATCTACTTTGGTAGTATCCAGCATAAAATGTGGAATTATAGCTAGATGAATTTCAGTCTTTTTTGTATAGATGAAAAAAATTGCTCAGCAAAGAGCAATCAAAAAAGATAAAACTATCAAAATCTTTTTTTTCATAATGGTTTTAAGAATAAATTTTTAAGACATACACCTTGCTTTTACAAAATCGCTCAACGAATTAAATCAAGCCAATTGTGCATTTTTTTCTATAAGTAATTTTTCAGATGGCTTTAGTCTAATATGAATATTTTCTTTGCTTTTTTGTGCTAATTCTTCTTCAATCATTCAAGAGATATCCATCAAAAGTACTGGTAAATCAACTTTCAAATAATCTTGGTCTAAATGTATTATATCACAAACAATGTGTACTAATTCTCAATCTTCTTTGTCTATTTTCCCAGTTTCTGTGATAATTAAAGGATATTTTTTCGTTCATACTGGTATATAGAATATCTGCTCTTTTTTCATTATTAATATAGATTATCCAAATAAAATTCTTTTAATTTTTCTTTGTACACACTTTTACAGTCTCAATCATAAATCGGAACAATAAAAACTTTTCAAGATTTTGGATGTTGGATTTTTGTATGAGATCACTTTCATTCCGACACATCAAATCATTCAGACAGTAATAACGATTTAATCTTTTGATAACTCAAATTTCTAGGTTGCGATAAAAATTCTTGTTTTAATTTCTCTTTCTGTGTCATTGCAAGTTCTAAGTAATAAATACAGTATCAACACAAATATACACATTGTGTTGAAATATTCAAGCCCTTTTACTAAAAATTTTATAGGGACAATCTGTCTATAATAAAATTTGTCAAAAATTCAATTGATTTTTTTAAAAATAAAAATCCCCTTCTCTGTCGTGAAAAGGGGACGTATGAAATAAGATTATTAGAGCAAACAATAAAGTAATAAATTACTCATCTATTAGAACTGTTTCAATGTAATCACCTGTCGCATAAGTATGTAATAATAATGACTGCAACATTTGTTGGAATGCTAAGCTTTGAGCATCTGATTCTTGGCTATCTCAATAACTTAAATCATCTTTTACTATTTCATCATAATTTGCTTGCCAATCTTCATCTGTAAATCTTGTAGAACTTGTCGTATTTATTGGAGCTTCAGCTGTATAGAATTCATAATGAGTAAATACTGGTCATACTACTACTCTAGCTCAGTTTACATCTTTGACCATCAAGTACATAAGTGCTGGTCTACCTGTAGCTTCGTATAATACATTATTTGAATCTGAAGTAAATATATCAGCAATGAGAGATCAACGATTTTCTTTGTTCGTAGGATTTGAATAATCAGCTTTTATTGGTGCAGTGATAGTGTATAATGAACCATCCAAATTTCTCATCCATTCAAAATCTTCATCCGAGATCTCTTGATTACTCATCTGCTTCAATACGATTGTCTTCATTTTTTCAAGTTCTTTTTCAAATTCATCGTATATGCTCTCATAAGATGTATCTTTATAATATTTCTTTGTCTCATTTGATAATTTCAAAAGTTCATCAATTAGGTTTATATCTGCCTCAATATATCATCTTGGTACTGGCAATGCTGGAGCCTCTACAACGATTTCACAATCTCACATTCCACCTCATCACAATTCTGCCATCATTGGCTGTTTTACATATAGTAAAGTATCGTGTTTTAATTCTGTATATGATCATAAGTATGTCACGATATTTTTGATAGCATATGCTCTACTTTGCATGAAATATGGAGCATTTTCATCCACTTTGGAAACCAATCGTCCAAGTGCATTCAATCGTTTGTGGTAGATATTATTCACTACTTTTGAATCTTTGAGAGCTTCTAAAACTTTTTCAATTGAATCTGATCTGACTTCACTATAAGATTTTAATTGTTTTTCTGTAACCAATCACTCTTGGTACTTTTTTTGTAATCGTAATTTTGTCAATTCATTTGCTACACTATCTCATTGCAAGATATCTGGTACCATGATTGCAGTCTGAATATTTGGTTTAATATCGTATTCTGCTTGTAATTTAGAAGCTGTATTTAAATCAAATAAGTATGCATCCAATGTGAATTTCTCTCCAAAGAATACGAATCAATCTGTCATAGATTTTCACTCATTTTCATTTACTTCTCAAGTGTAATTTACTAGATATTGAGAAGATGCAATTCTCTGATGAACAAGATTTGATAAGTCATCAATATTTTGTTTTGTTAAATTGGTCATTATCTTTTCTACATCAGTTAGTTTATTTTTCTTAGCCCAATCCATCAATCAATTGAGTGTCAAATCATCATCAGTTCAAACTAAATTTTCTATCATATCAGAAAGTCAATTTAATTGATCTAGTGTTCACATCTCTTTCAAATCTCATTTGTCTAATTGACTTGCCATGACCAATGCTGCTTTGACTAAATTTTCATCTCAATAATAGAATTTTTCTCTCATAAGCCATTTTGCAGCCATAAAGTAAGTTTTGAGAGCATTAGAATCTGTATAATGAGACCTTGGTTGGAAAAGTGTATAATTTTGTCAAATCTGATTTTCTTCAATATAATCCGGGCTAAATGCCAAAATCAAATGGTCTACTCATTGAGAATTACTAGCATCCAATATATCTTTTACTGTATCTATGATTGCACTTGCATATTTACTTTTTGGAAATCTTTTTTCAAAATTATCGGCATAAATATTTGCTCTTTCCATGATAAATTCATCCAATTCTTCATCACTCATATCCTGTGGTATTCCATATTCTCATTGTTGTACTTTCATATCATCCAACATCGGAGTAAGTATTACAGGTATTTCTCGGTATGCCGCCAAAAATTGATAAATTTCTTTTAGCTCTGGATCATTCTCCTCAAGAGCAAGTCAATTAAATTTCGCAGCTAAATTGTATGCTGCAAGTGAAATTGTTTCTCTCGCTTCTGTCTCTTCATAATATTTCAATGAATTCTCAAATAATTTATGATAAACATGCAACAACAAATCATTTGTGATTAACAATGTATTGAAAGAATACCTATGATTTTCTCTACTATCTCAAGCAATTTTATCATATACATTTATCCATTCTTCAGACATTCAATCACTTGGATAACCAGCACTGTCTACATCATAATCATTTGGATAATAATTTTTCAATGTAGTAGCAGGAGTAATCACCCAACCATTTTCAGACAAGACTTTCTGCTGATTTTCAGACAATTCAGCCAATGGTCCTGCTTTGTATGTTCATCTTACATTGATTTTATTTCATTTTCTTACTTCAGATTTTTTGATCGTCTGAATAGGCTCTAAATCTCCAAATTCATTATACTCATCATATATTTCTACCTCATCCTTTTCACAGTAATCTGAAATTCTATTCACATCATTTTCTGTGATTTCATAATCTACTTGCCGTTTTTTCAAAACTCATTTTATCATCTCTACAAAATTGTCCATTTCTGTCAATTCTGGTTTTTCCATATGCCGAGACCAAGTATATTTACTTTCTTTTTCTGGGAATACTGAATCAGAGACTTCTATTACTTCACCTGTTTTAACTTCTTCCACCACATTTCATGATATTTCTGGTTGCGGTGTAGGAGTCTCAATAGGGGTACATCATGCCAATAGCATCGATACTCAAAGTAATCATAGAAAATAAGATTTTTTCATAGCAAAAAATTATAAGCTAAAAAACTTTTTGTTCTTTATATCCAATATGTATTTTAAAGCAAGGGTAAAAAATAATTAGATATAACAAAAAATGTCGGTATGTATCTCATACCGACATTATGATTATAAATAGTAGTATGGACTACTCTTCCTCAGGTTGAGATGTCTGAGGTTCGTCCGATTTAGATGTCCCCACTTCAGTTGCTGGTGATGTAGTGGGATTTGCTGAAACAGGCTGCACTGTCTTCTGGTCAAAGCTGTCCAGTTTGTTCAGCACCCCATTCATACCCGGGACTCCGATTGATCTGGCTGATTCTACAGCCTTCATGATATTTCCCATGAAGCTGGCAGCCGCATTGGAATCTCCAATAACTTTGACATCACCGAGTTGGATGTGTTTCCACTTCTCAGCGTCAGCCTCGATCATGTGGGTATACTCCTCACGAAGCACCCACGCAATCTGAACGTCGCGGTCGGTGCCGGCCTCTGTCAGTGCAGCGAGATGGGCAGTTTCTGCAGCGACACGCATACGCTGTGCTTCAGCCAATGCCTTTTCACCTTCAGCTTGTGCCAGAAGATTCAACTTCTTAGCCTCGGCCTCGGCTTGTGCCTTTTTCAGAATTGCTTCTGCATCAGCTTCAGCCTCCAGGACAACCTTGTCTTTTCTACCGGTAGCCTCTGTCTTTTTACGCAAAGCTTCGATTTCGGCGGCAACCATAATCTCAGCCTTTTGCTTTTCGAGTTCAGCCTTAGCCTTGGCCTTTGCAATTTCTGCATCGGCTTCTGCGTCCTTCACACCGACTGTCTTCTTGGCATCTGCTTTTGCAGTACCAATAGTTTCATCGGCCTTAGCACGCTCGGTTCCGAGTGCTGCATCAGACTTAGCGATTTCGATGCCCGAATTGTTTTCGGCAACCTGCGCCTCCTGTTTCGCTTTAGCTGTACGTTCTCGGGTTTTCCCCTCAGCTTCTGCGATGACAGATTGTTTTTCCTGCTCAGCCTGGCGAATTTTACCTTCTGCTTGGTTCGTAGCAGTCTGCTTTCTTGCTTCTGCTTGCTTGTTGAATTCGACGGCAGCAGCGTCAGCATCCTGAGTCGCCTTTTCTTGGGCAATCTTGGACTCTGCTTGCTTTTGTGCAATTTCAGCCTTCTTCTTTGCTTCCAAAGCGGCTTGAGCTGACTCTGCTTCAGTCTTCTGCTTCGTGACTTCGACATCACGAAGACGCTCTTGCTCGGCAACCTTCTGCTCCTGTTCAGACTTGGCGGTAGCAACGTTTATTTCCTGTTGCTTCTTGGTCTCGGCAACTGTGGATGCCTCGTCTCTTTCCTGTTCAGCAACCTGGACGGCTTCGTCTTTTTCTTGCTCGCGCAATTTGACGGCCTTGTCCTTTGCAATCGTACGAAGATTGACCTCTTTCGTACGTTCAGCGTCAGCAACCTTTGTGGCTTCTTGCTGTTCGTTCTGGGCTACTTCGGTATTTTGGTCACGCTTGATTTCAGAGGTCCTGACGGCCTTCTCCTTTTCTTGCTCGGCCACACCGACTTCACCTTTCTTGACTTGTTCTGCAATTTCCACCTCAGCCTTGGATGCAGCTTCTTGAGCCGCTTTCTTACCCAAATTCTTGATGTAGTTTGCATCATCGGTGATATCACTAATAGTGATGTTGATGATGTCGATACCCAAGAGTGACAAAGGTTGTGCGATGGCTTTCTTCGATTCGGATTGCAGCTTGTCGCGGTCGTTGATAAGCTCTTCGATGGACATCGTAGCGACTACTTGACGCAATTGGCCGATGATGATCTCTTTCAGCTGACTGTCGCGGTCTCCTTGCATAAGGCTTCCCAGACGTACAGCGGCGTTTTGCATCACTTTTTCATCGTTGGAGACAGCCAAAGTCACGTTCACTGGCAAGTTGACTTTAATGTTCTGCTTAGACAGGCCATTTTCCAACTTGACATCCAAATTGAAGGACTCCATGCTCACGATCGTGTACCCCTGGATGACGGGCCACACAAAACAACCGCCTCCGTGAATGCATTTGCCGGGACCTTTGTCTTTCCCGATCTTACCATACACGATAAGAAGCTCGTTCGGTTTGCACTTTTTGTACCTGGTCAACAGGAGGATGATTGTTGTGACCACTACGAAGCCGACAACGGCTGCAATGATAAGTACGCTCAAATTTGTCATAATTGTTAAATTTTTAATGTTTTTGTTGTTTGTTGTTTTTTAATTAATAAAGTAATTTTGTCCATCGGATTCAATGATGATTGCAGAATCACCGGCATGTAATGTTGTGTTTCCAGATTTTGACTTCACAACGATTTCTTTTTGCATAGAATCAATTGTAGTCATAAAACCGTAAAGTCCGGGATTGCTGGCATCCTTATAGGTGATAGTCCCAGCTCTACCGACTAGATCAGCTCCTTGCTCATACTTAGGTATATGCGTCAATTTACTCATTCCCCAGTAAAGCAATGCCATTATGATCATCACTGCCAATCCAATGGCAGCTCCAATGACCCAATCATACCATAGCCAACTACCCCCATGTATGGGTTTAATCAGCACCAGGTACCATGCAAATCCGCAGACGAACTGCAAAACTCCTTTTGGTGTAAGCAGACCAGAAAGATCAAAGTCTGCATCTCCATCTCCATTAATATCGACATCGGCATCAATGCCACCTGCGAAAATAGAGACGAGTAGCTGAACAACGATGATAGCCAAAGCGATGCAGGCTATAAAACCTTCAATACTTACTAGGTTTACTTCCATTTTTTTTAATTTTTTGATTTTTGACACTAATACTATTACGGTTTGTCAAAGCCATAATAGGATAAGTTTTTTTTGGATAAACTTTGTCTAAAAAACCACTACTAATTTGTTAAGGACCCATTTTTTCATTTTTTTATTTTTTTAATTTTTTATTAACTTTAGGGTTAATAGGCAAAAATGTGTGGCTAAAATAAGTAGAAAGATTAGTAGATAATTAAGTTTATCTGCTAATTTTTATTTATGGTAAATAAAATTTGTAATAAATGTGGCGGTAGCCACATTAAAA
>Ga0247610_10007138_pt1 | contig 11502 bp, 10 predicted proteins | sample 174DNAGHGhighgp2_FD_193483 | JGI IMG/M metagenome (GOLD analysis project Ga0247610, IMG submission 193483) | Sheep rumen microbial communities from Palmerston North, Manawatu-Wanganui, New Zealand - 1742 DNA GHGhigh gp2 | ecosystem: Host-associated > Mammals > Digestive system > Stomach > Rumen...
ATGATTTTGATAATTATATAAACGATATTCTATTTCATGATTCTATGACATTTAGTCTAACATGAAAAGTTGTCGCTGGTATTGATTTAGATAAAATTCAAGAATGAGATATCAAAAGGCATCTAGACGGGACAATTAGTATTAAATTGCCTGATGCTGAGATATTGTATGTGACTATAGATGAAAATGCACTTCCACAGAGACAATTATGACTACTTGCATGAGGATGAAATGTAGGTATGGAGACTGAAATTAGGAATCATGCCAAAGAAGAAATGAAACAAGATGCGATTAAAGCCTGAATTTTAGATGTTGCCAACGAAAAAGCCTATTCTACATTACAAAACCTACTACACAATATAAATATTGAACTAAAAAATGATAATATAGAAGACAGTATTGATACTGAAGAAAACGAATTTAGCATATAAATTTTGTATCTAACCATAATTAAAATACAAATTTTCCTCATCAAAATTTGCTTTTTATTTGTTTTTTGTGTATAATAATAATGTATTTTATTACATACAAAAAATATGGAAAGCAAAAGAGCCATCAGAAAATACATAAAAACAGAAGGGACGACACCAGAAAGTGTAATGAGATTCCTTTCCCTATTCAATCAAATTGATAAATATTTTGATAAAATTTTAAATTTAGATGCATTTTTACCATACAATGAAAAAATCAAAAGAATCATAAATTGAAATTATTATATATCTCGATTTGTGAAACTACATCAATTTCAACTGAAATACATATGAGAAATCAGAAATCAAATAACACATTGAATCAAAATGGACTGACATACTTATATCCAACCTACTGAATATGCAATACAATATCTAGAAAAATATGTCCATGATATTAAAAAACCTCCAAGATGTGCTGATATTTTTACAAAAAAAGTATTCACATGCAAATATGATGATAATTTGAAAAATATTGTCAAAACCATGGAAGAACACAATTATTCTCATGTACCAGTATACAATAGAGCCTGAGAATTTGTATGATTACTGAGTGAAAGTAATATCCTAAGTCGACTTGCACAAGATGATCTTCACGATTTAAATAGTGCAAAAGTATGAGATGTGAGGCTAATAAGCAACAAAAACTATGTATATTTCATCAGTTCAATGGTCAATGTATACGAAGTAGATAAATTGTTTGCAGAGAAAAAAGAAAACTGAGAAAAAATATGAATTTTACTCATCACTGAAAATTGAAAAATGAGCGAACCAATTATTGGTATAATATCTGCATGAGATACTGCTATCATTGATAGTTATGTAGTACATTAGTTGAAATTAAATAAATAATGATTAAAAGTCATTCAATTATATAATTATAAGTTTTTTAGCATTAAATATTTCCATGCGAGAAAATTTAATTTCAATATTCTTAGAAAAAAATAATCAACTCAATTTAAGTGCTATCAGAGATCATGATTGAGTCATGACAAAACATATTTTGGATAGTATTGAATTAAATAAATTTTTTGTATTAGAAAAATGAAAAAAAGTCTGTGACATAGGAACATGATGAGGATTTCCTCTTTTACCATTGGCAATGACAAATCCTGAAATAAACTTCACATGACTTGATGCTAGGAGAAAAAAAGTAGATGCAGTAAATGAGATGATAGGAAAACTTTGAATAAAGAATGCAAAATGTGTACGAAGCAGAATCGAAGATTTCACTGAGCAATTTGATTATATCACTGCCAGAGCCGTATGATATGTAGATAAAATCATCCCACGAAGTTATGATTTACTAAAAAAATGATGATACTTCATTTTTTATAAGCAGTATGATGAAGAAGAATTGAAAGTATTGGATGATTTATGCAAAAAATATAAACTCAAAATAGTGAATACACATATGTACTCACTATTTGATTGAGATATTGAAAGAGTTATTTATGTGATTGAAAAGATGTAAAAAAGGAGTGAAATAATTCACCCCTTTTTTAAATTTAAACACAAAAAAACTATTTAGCTTTTTTCGATGCTAATAAATGTTTATAAGCTTCCAATGCAGCATAACTATCATACAATGGATTGTGTGTTCCTCACTCAAATGATGGAATCTCAATACCATGTTTTTGATTATAAGAATCAACAGAAGTTCCGATATCTGGCAATGCAGAAATATCTAATAATGGAAATGGTCAATCCCAATCACCAATATTTCCATTTTTATGTGCATCGATAAATAGTTTAGCCTCTACTGGTACTCACATATGCACAATGACATCTGCTTGATCTTTATTTTCCAAATAAAACTTTGAAAATGCTGCCAATAATTCTTCATAAGATTCATAAGTCTCTTGAATTCATTTCATTTGTGGCAAGACATTTTCAGATACCCAAGGGTTTACTTCCTCAAATATTGGACATCTTCAAACAAATTCTTTTTTTGTCCCATCAGGCAACTCAACAACTGCTGCAATTGCAAATGCCTGTCATCGCAGTCAGTTTGTTTCAGCATCCAAGCTAAAAATTTTTTTAAGACTTTCCTGTGAACTACTACACACTTTTGTCTTTTCTTTAGCAGTTTCATTAGACTGCTCAATTTGCTCTAATTTTTTTTCTTCCATTTTAATATTTGGTAATAATTTAAAATAACTTTTTTAATTCTTTGTAAAATAACATAAAATCAACTAATCTCCTCTCATTCAAACCACCACTCTTTTACCATTATCATCCAATAAATATTCTCACTTATCATTTTTCAAATACGCTAATCGAGTTATAGCCTCCACTTCAACCTCATATGATCTCCACATCATTGATCATCTCTTAGTTTCAGTCCTAATAGATTTCTCTCGTTCAACTTCTTTTGGTCAAAATTCTAACAAAGATTTACATTCTCGTCTATCTGGTACTAATTTTCACGATTTTACTAATACTTTTTCTCATCTATCATTTTCAAGATAATAATTACACTTTTTATATATTTGATTTCCTTTTAAACACAGAATAAATCCTATTTCTATAAACTCATTGTATCACGTTCTCTTTAAAAATTGCTTAATACTTTCATAATCTCATTCCACTCATTCCTGTACCACCTCTTCATCCACAACTTCTACCAACTTACATGGTCACAATTTTTTATACGCTTCCAAATAAAAATTATCATCCACCAATTCTTCATGCTTTCTTTCCCATTTATGTTTATCAGATAGCAATAATTCTAATTGCAATCTCTCAACAGCTGCTAATCTAGCTAATTTCAGCATATCATCCTCTTTACACTGCTCTATCTGATTTAAATTTTTTTCTTCCATTTTTACATTTAGTAATAGCATAAAATAATTTTTTTAAATTTTTGTCCCTGAACATCTTTTGTGATAATGTTGGCAGTTTAGACAATCAAATATTCTTGCTTCTAATTGACATTTTTTGATATCACTCAGAATTCTTCACTCAAGACTATCAGGATTTTTTGAACATTGTTCTTCATGCCTTTTCAATGCATCTTCTGATGTTATTCATCACCCATAATGAGAAAATCATCATGTAATTTGTGCTCAACAATGTCTACATGTTAACTTTTCTGTACATTTTTCTATAAATGATTCATATCACATTTTGATAATTAATAATAACATAAATTAAATCTTCCTATAATTACATGTAAGAGATACAGACACATAATTTGTTTTATTTAAATTTTTTGTTTGTAATCATACCCAAGAAATACAAGGATTGATTTTTTTGTTTAATTTTTATTAGTATTTATAATATAAAGATATATTTGAACTAAGTTCTATTTTGTGATACTCAAAGACTTTTTCTTTCTCTCATTTTAACACTCACATTATACGATTATTTTCTGTGAATAATATTGACAAATCTGTGATAAATTTATATTTGTATTTTTTCATATACTTCTGCATACGAAATAGCTGGGTACACCTGCATTCCACGGTAATTATTTAATGATAAAATCTTTTTAGAATAATCCAATTGAGATATTTGACTTTCATAAATTTTAATCAATTCCCTTTTTTTTAAATAATCAAGTGATATATCTATATAATGAGAAGGATTGGTTAAAGTAGATCGAACCTCATATAAATAAATTTCATTATTGTATGTTGTCTTTTTCAGAAGATTTAATACACAAGCATGATCTACATGAAAATCCTTGTTATTTGGACAGAAGATCTTCGTGTATTTAGTAAAATCATATTTACAAAAATATTCAACATTTATATTTAATTTTGTATCTTCAATACCCAAAAATTCTAAATTTTTTATTCATATTGATTTCATAGCATTTTCACTCTCAATTCTACGTTTCATCACAATTTCTGAATCAGAATCTAATCATCAATAACGTCAATCTGTAACAACTAAGACACTACACTGATTAGGATATTTTAATAATAATCACCCACATCATATAGACTCATCATCTGGATGTGGTGCAATTACCAAAATATTATCATTATAATCTATACCCAAACTTTTCATTATCAAACATATGAAATAAAATTTTATTAAATAAATTTTTTCACCATATTATAATATTTATTATATCTTTTCTGCTGATCTTGTGGCAAACGATCTCGTATACGTACTGAATTTGCTCATGTATAATGCAATATTTTCGGATATAATACACTATTGTGCAATTCTTTTTTTGAGTATATCTGTGACAAAAACAAATAAGTATTTGATTCCCTATATTTTTTAATATTACTGACATCTTCCAAGACACAATACTTAAAAGGGATTTTTTTTATCGTATTGTTTTGACACGCCAAATTTAAAATTTCCAAATCAAACATTTTCAACTTATCTTTATATTTTTTTATGAGTCATATAAATTTTTGAGTCATCTTATCTTCACGCATCTTTTTAGCATTGATAAGCATAAATCATGATGCAAAAATATACTTATTTGTATTCTCTTCAAATTTTGTATGTCATGAAAGATAAAATGGATCAGTTGGTCTTCATTTTTGCTTCGATAAAAATTCTTCACTATGGACAACATTTTTTTCAAGAGGTACTCCTGCCCAATATTTACCATCTAAATTTGTTCCATATATTTTTGATAAATCTCATTGAAACAATACATCTACATCGCTGTAAATAATTTTATCATATTGACTTAACATTTCATGCAATATCAAACGAAAATATACAGTAATCGGATATTCTCAAGAATATGGCACTCAATCAAAAGTAGCAGATGAAAATTTTATCCAGTTAATATTAGCTAATTTATCCAATTTTTTACGACTATTTTCACATAAATTCTGATAAATACAATATATTTTATACTGCGTATTTTTATTTTTTGTTCTCACTAATGATTTTATAGCTATTCAAGCAGGCAAAACATAATTATCATCAAAAGTAAATACTATTGGAATTTCTTTTTCACTATTTTTTTTCATTTTTGGATTTATTTTGTAAATAAATTTGTGCTTTTTTTATAATTTCATCAAAATTATTTTCTCTAAAATGTGACAAATCAAATTTTCATACATATCACATAGGTATATCAAAGTTTCATTTTCATATAGCATTTTTGTCATACAAATCTTCTTGTAATCAAGATTTTTTATAGTAATTTCGACATTTAAATGGTAAATTTTCTGGCGTAACTTCTAAATCTTTTTTTATTGCATCTAATTCCATGATAATTAGTGGTAAATCACTCTGTGAAACCAAAATTAATTGGGTATCTTTCGTTTCTAGATTTCATCTAGCTAAATCATATATTAACCCATATTTATTTATTAGAGACCATCACAAACTTTCTCATTTTTCGGAAAAATATTTTTTCAAAATCGGATATTTTCAATTTAAATCATCTCAAAATCTATAAAACAAATTTTTATTCAAATAACTTTCATCACAAATAACATCCCGCGCAACCTCCAAAGGTTCAAACCATTCTCAATCAATGTATGATTCTGGCAAATTTAATTTTCATTGATTCATTACTTTTAAATATGTTTCATTTTCAATATTGACCGTAAATCATTGTCATTTTAACACATTTGAAATCATAATTGCAGTATCATTCAGACGTATAGTATCTACATCTGTAAGAATCTTTACAACTTTTTTTCAATTTTTATCTAAAACTTCTTTTAATTCTCGTGATACTTTTGACAATAATTTTCATTGATTTGGCTCCAATGGTCAATTTTGTCAAAATGATCTTAAAACATTTTGATCTTGGAAATGACGAACTGTTAAAAACATTTTTTAATAATAATTACTGTTTAAAATTTTTATTATTTGAACTTAGTTCCATTTTGAGGTTGCCAAATATTATCATACAACCTCATTTATTTTCACATGTAGTTAGGAAAGATACTCCATCTAGGCAACTCAATCTCAAGAGATACAAGAGATGAGGCAACTACATTTTATTCATTTCATTTTAGCACACATATTATATAATAATTTTTTGTGAATAATATTGACAAATTTGTGACAAATTATATTTTCATAGAAACAAGACTTAATTGTCATCTAATCTCTCACAACAACTGAATTATTTCCTTTGTTCTACCGAAAAAAAGATAAGTTTTTAATTCTTCAATACATTTTTCTATATTATTCAACATTCAAATAATTTCTTTTACATCGCGCAATTTTTCTGTATCTATGCCCGATAGTTTACTAACGATTGATTCTAATATAATTTCTTGATCTTTTCAAAAAACATCTATATCATCTTCCAAGACCTGTAATTGCTTAAAAAAAATTTGTAACAAAGGAATAGCTTCCTCAAAATTTTGTTTTTTCATTTCTTTTTGAATATCCTTTAAGATATCATTACAAGTTTCCATCAATTGCTTTTTATCCATTTGTTCATTATTTATTAAAATATAAAAATGCCTACAAATATTTTTATGTAGGCATTCTAAAAAAAAATTTTGTGAATAAGATAGAATAGTTTGTGACAAATTTTTATGCCACTTTATAATCAAAGAAAATATTAAATAACGTATATCAAGCTCCACGAACCATTAAATCTGTAAAAATAACATCTGGGTATTCTCCACCCAAACCGCTGGACCATATATTCAATTTATTTAAATCCGATTTAAAAGATTCATGTCAAAATTGATCCAAATTATTCAACTTATGACAAATATCTTTCACAATTGATATCTCATCAAAATTTCCACAAATACAACAATGATCCGACAAAAATCTTATAAAATCTTCTACAACATCAGGTTTAAATGTTGATTTAATATTTTTCATATCTGCATAAGCCAAATCTTTTTGCCCAAACTTTTCTTCAAGAATTTGACTTACAACTTCTACAAATAATCATGAATCAAAATAATCTCGATTTTTCCCATTTGCATTTTTCCTATTTTCCTTTATCTTTCAAAGTATTTCAAATAATTTATAATCATTCCCAAAGCTATATGACAACAATAATTGCTTACACTGATTTATATAAGCAGATTCTAGCTCTTTTAGTTCTTTTTCATCACCATTTAATAGTAAATTTAATCTTTTTTCTGTTTCTATTCACAACGATGATACTAAAATTGATTCTCAATTATCTTCTTGAATATCTAAATATTTATAACCAAAATATTCTTGGAAAGATTTATGTGGGAAATAGAATCATTTCACTTCATCATACTGTAAAAATCAATAATTTACCAAACTATCAATAAAATTATATACCAATTCATAATCATTTTGCATATCATCTACAGTAGGGCTCAAAAATGATTGATTTTTTTGTCATTGTTCAGACTGGAGATATTCCATATATTCCACCCAATGGTAAAATATATTTCGCAATTGTCATTTAGAATAGCTCCTCTCTCAATCAAGATTTTGTATAAAATCTCATTGTGGATAAAATCATAATTGCTCTCAATATCATCAATTGAAAAGAGACAAATGCTCCAAAAATTTAATCCTAAGATCATTGTATTTCTGAGACATAAACTCATTCTTAACTTTTGTCCTAGATTTATCTTTATTCGTTTTTTTATTTTCTCTATTGTGTAAAAGTTTTACAAATGTATCATAAATATCACTCAATTTAATATTATCCTCATCTAATATTTCGTAATATTCATCATTACATAAATAGTCTTGAACTATTGATATAATCATTGTAATAATCAACGGAGAGTGATTCTCATCCGAAATTTTTTGTAACACTAAATTTACCTTACTCTTAAATTCATCTTTGATATTATTATCCAATTTATTCGCGTATTTATCAATAATTTGTTTAGATTGTTCAAAATCAATGCCTTTTACATGATATATTTTAGATTTTAAATCATCAACTTGATCACTTACAAAAAAACGGGAAGTGCAAATGTATTTTATATTATCAGATTTTGCCTTTTTCAAATACTCCATTAACTGATCTACTTTTGACTTATTTTTTTCATCTAATCAATCAAAAATTATAATTTTATTTCAATCAAAATTATTTGGTATATCCTTTGTAAATTCTTCTGGTGAAAATTTTTCTACAGCATTTAAATCAATCATTTTTACCCAATTGTTTCATATTTTTCACAATTCTTTTGCTAAATATTTAGTCAAAATTGTCTTTCAGCTACCTGCTCATCATTGTATATAAAAAGCATTTTCATTGGTAGTTACTATATCTGATATTAATTTATCTATTGATACTGTCTTATCATTTTTTTCCATAGTTACTGGCACGAAAAACTTATCCCACTCTATTTCTCATGAAAAAATTGATACAATATTTGACTGATATTCTTTATTATTGTCTACTTGTTTTTGTAATGTCTCATAATATGATAGCACATCTTCCTTTTTAATCATTTGATCTTGCAATAATATTTCTGCATTATAGTAAAATAGTTTACGAAATAGACATTTCCAATTACAATTATTTTCATATAAGGCATTTAATAATGATAAACCAATGTTCTCATTGTCATTAGAAATTCAAACATTTTCAAAATATCATAATACAACAGCATCTACAAAATTTTTTCATTTTTCATCGTGAATCTCTGGTAATAATGTTTTTATTGTTTTCTCTAATAAATTTGGATATTTACTAAATAATGAGATCATTATGTTACTATATCTCTTTTCAATTCAGATTTTGCAAAAATCAAGAAATCTTAATCGTAGTCGGTTATGTTTATCAAATAAATTGTCTGAAAATTCATCTATATCATGTACATTTAGTTCTGATGCTAATGCAGATAATTCAGATTTTATTTGATTTTCTTGATCCTTGATTGGTAAATTCGGATCTATATAATTCAATGGTTTTCAATTTTTATTTACTGGTACTATCCTCATAATTCATGTCTGTAACCTGTAATCATGGATAGCATCCAAATCTTTGTCTGCCCAATTTTCAAATCATTTGTATGACACCCTATTTGTCACAAAAATATGTATCAAATCCGGATTAGTTTCAACAGTTTTAGCAACATAATCTGCTGCCATAGATCTAAGCTTTGGTATGGATTCACTTTTTCATTCATGATCTGAAGATGAAAAATATTCTTGCCTAATTAATTTATGATTTTCATCATATACTTTATCTTGAGAACGCAAATCTTCAGAAAAAATAATTTGTTCAGCACTAACTCACAATCCTTTTTCAATAATTTCAGCTGTCTGTTTATTTCTAAGTACTTCATCATTTACATGTATACGTACCCTACCAATATCTCACTCAGGTATTTTTTCTTTCAATATTTTTGTAATTTCTGAAATTTCTTCTTTTCACTTTTGATTTAAAGGCTCCATTTTTGATTTCCCATCCATTGCATTTTTTCAGAGATTTCAATCTGTCTCTCCATGATGTACTACAATTGCCAATCACGTAGTTTTCAAATTTTCCGGCAATGACATCTGCAAAATTGATCCAAGTACTGAATTATATTTTCCATTGGATTTATTATTTATTTGTTCTATACCATTGGGTTTATTTACTCACATATTTTTGTACAATTATTAAATTTTTTTTATAAGTTTTATTGGAATATCTGTCGCTCATAAAGTAATATAATATTCTCTCAAAGATCATACTGATCATAATGGCAAATCTTTTCACAAAGTAGTCTTTATATATTTTACAAAAGGATATATTATTTTTCCAAGCATCTGATTTTGCTGTGAAGTAAAACTAGATGGTCACAATTCATTATTTTTAATTTTACCATCTTTAGATTGTAATAAATGCTCAAACAACTCTATAGTCGTACTAGCAGATTTCAATTCCTTTGAAGTCAACTTCTGTCAATTCACATAAAGTTTATTACTTACCATATCACAAAATATTCCTGGTTCCTTTTGTGGATCTATATCACTATATGAGACAAATTTTTGGTTTTTATAATTATCTATCAAAACATATAAATCACGATTATCTCCTCATTGTAGATTTTCATATATATTTTGTTCAATTTTTAACCCATCTTTTGCAGGATCATCAAAATCATATATCTCACGAATTATAATATCCGGATAAATATTTTTCATATTATGAATTACATTTTCCAACACCCTCAAATCTGAATCATCTTCAAAGATAACCAAATAATTACCTCCATATTTATTTGTATATATTGGGAAGAATCAGAAGTTTTCAGGAGACACATGTTCCATAGCACAGGCATTCTCAAAATCATTCGTAATATCAAAATCCTGCTCAACATCATTGTACAACTTATTTATCAAATTCATATTTTTTATTAATTCATGGATATATAAGTTTTGGACTCCTCTTTTATAAATTTTTTCCAACAAATACAAAATATTTATACTCATATCATTTAAATTCTGTATCTTAGTCTGAAAATAATTAATCTTATCTAAATTAGATTTTAAACTATTGTTTATTTCCCAAAATTTTTTTTGCTCAATCCAAGATTGATATTCCAAATTAATATTCTCTAAAAATTTTCTCTGTCATTGTACAAATAATGTATTGGATTTTTGACCAGTATATACCAATGCTCGACGAATTGGTAAAGTATCATATGATGGATATTTTTCTCAAAACACCTCAGGCAATGTCTGATAACAATCTTGTATTCAAACTACATCTTTATAATCCATTCATTTTACTTCTTCACAGATGTATATATGAGGATGTATTGTTTCCAATAATGCTGTCACAAATGCTGATCCAGTATCTCACTTTTTCACAATCCGCGTAGCTTGATGTGACAAATTTTTTATATTTTTAAACAATTGAGATTGCTCAAACATTTTATAATCTTTCAAAGTATCAGTAGAAAGTTTTCATATTATACAATATATTCACGAAACTAATAATGACATAATTGTTCAAGTAAATCAAACTCATTCTCATCTAGAACATTCTGAAAATACAGTTATCTCAAATCCATAATTATAATTTAATAAATTTAATTCTTCCTGTATAAATTCTATTGCTAATCAATATTGTTCCGAAAACTTTGACAAATCATATTTCACAATATTTATTCAATCAAACATATTTATTTCTTTTATA
>Ga0247610_10007143_pt1 | contig 11499 bp, 10 predicted proteins | sample 174DNAGHGhighgp2_FD_193483 | JGI IMG/M metagenome (GOLD analysis project Ga0247610, IMG submission 193483) | Sheep rumen microbial communities from Palmerston North, Manawatu-Wanganui, New Zealand - 1742 DNA GHGhigh gp2 | ecosystem: Host-associated > Mammals > Digestive system > Stomach > Rumen...
ACCTATTGAAGGGATGTTTTTTATCTGTTCGCCAGTGAGTCGCATTGTACTCACTTCCAAACGTTTTTCTATCGGAGTTTTTTCAGTTACTGTTACTTCGGCAAGGGTATGTCCCTGCTTCATTATTATGTCGAAATGTGTGTGTTTGGTGAGTTTCAAGGCGAACATTGTTTCGGTGTACGAAATGTGCGAAACGTTTATAAGTACGCTGTCGCCATATTTGAAATACATTTCATAGTAGCCGTATTCATTTGTCGAAGTACCCTTGCCCGAATACACGTCGCTAAGATTGGCATCGGCAATACGGTCGCGCGAACCTTCGCTTACAACATATCCCGACAACTTTACTTCCTGCGCAGACAGTAGACCGCAAAGCATAGTCAGGAGCATCAATGTTAATATTTGCTTTACTTTTTTCATCTGCGCATTATCGTATCTGTCATTATGGAATATGAAGCAAAGATGCCATATCCGTTTTCGATGTTTGAGTATATGTCAACAGGAATAGAGGAAAGGGTCTCTCCGTTTGCTAAATCTTCGAAAAACCCCTCTTCATGATATTCCTGCATCATACGGCTACGACTATATTCGTAGTACGATTCGGAAATGGACATCACTGTTATTTCGAGGTCGTACTTTGTCATTGCCACGTAAGTCATGTAGTGATATATGACATCCAAGCTGTAACTACTATTGCTGAAATATTTGTCGGTAAATAGTAACACACGGTCATTAAATGGCAAACTCTCGCTTTGTGTAAGCACCTTGTCGGTGTTGCGAGACTTGTTGAAATAAATCCAGTCATATTCAACATCATATTTGTCGCTTACAGCCCTGCAACTTATCTCATAGAAATTACGATTAGGATCATTGTCTGTTATCGTAAAACTTAATTTCGACAAAGGATAGCCTTCTTGGTCAACAGAAACCGTGTCGCGAAAACTCATATTGCTGAGCAATGGCATACTGTACAATGTTGTTGTCGCCTTACATTCCTTATAACCCGGAGCATTTACTACTAGCGTATATGTCGAACCAACTTTGGGATATTTGTCCGAAATATAATAGCCTTCGCCATCGTATTCTAGAGAACAGAGCAACCCTCCGTCCTCATACATCAATACAGAAGCATCCTCGATGCAATACTTTGGTTTTGGCACATGCAGAGAATATATAGTCCCTATTTCGTCAGTGTCATACACCACAGTATAGGAATCCTCTGCAATTGGCATTACAGCGGAGACACTCACGCGAATAGGCGATTCAGGAGTAATTATTGAGTTTATTACTATGGCAGGCTCCACATCGGGAAAGTCAAAGTCGATTTCCCGATTGCAGGAGGAGAGCATTGCAAGCAAAAAAAACAATATTGAAATCCTTATTTTCATTTGCTGTTGAAGTTATAACCGATCTTCCAAGTAAAAACGAACATCTTGCTATTTACATTGTATCTAAATGGCGAAAATTTTATGCCAATGTCTATATTAAAGTGATTTTGCCATATCATGAATGACATTCCCGGGGCTATATACGCATCGAAACGATGGAAATCGCGCGGTTGGAATCTTTGTGTTTCTTCATCAGTAGGCTGATAATTCTCCACCCAACTATACTTACCATGGGCATAATTGTATGACATTCCCACATCAGCGTATGGTTTAAATACTCGCCATCTATTTACATGGAAACGGGCATATCCGCCAACATTAAAACTCGTTACATGCAATATATTCTTATAAAAGAAACGTTTCTGAGTAAATAACATCAATTCCGGTCCTACGAGTATATTCTTATGCACACGGTAGCCGTAGCGAAGGTTTGCATAGTAATTTTGTTCCAATCCATCTTCGAAACTAACATTATAAATCAAAAAATCAGGAATTCCTCTAATGTTGTCAAATGCCCTATTGAATTGTAACATTATGCTATGCTTGTATGGCGGTAGTGTATCACAAAAATGGCAGGGATTCTGTGCGAACATTAGCTTTGTACTTGTAACAAATGATAAAATAAATATTAAACTATACTTTATATTCATTATATTCATTTTAATATTTTTATATTGACTATATGCCTCGTTTCCCAAAAACAATTTTAGTTACCAGTAAATGCATTGGAATAATATACCTTTACAGAATCATTGTTATATTTTACTGTATGGACAGTATTTACATTACTCGACGATGGTATTATTGTTGAATACAGCTCAGAGGAAAAAGTCCGTGATATTTTTTGGCGATTAGTACCTCCCACTCTACCACTTGATATTGTTTCCGTATGCAGTGTTCCATTTGCATATTCATAAGTAAAATAGCCGTTCCCCCAAGAAACCCATGCTCCATCAAGTTTGTATCCCCCCCATATACCTAATGATTTTCTCTGGGAATCGGTTTCAAATTCATGAAAAGTTACACCCGTTTGAGAAACATAACCAGTACTTAATCTCCCAACAGCACGGTGCTTATCATCGAAATATGCTGTTCTATATGCATATTGACCTCTGGTATTTTTATAAAAAAAAGTTGGATTTGATGTTATTAATGCATCTCCAGTATTATCATCTTTTAGATTAAGTAAAGTTTGTATTTTGCTTTCATCACCATTAATTATGCAATAACAATAATCGTAGGTACTTCTATATATTTTGTCCCCAACTTGATATAAGCCCTGCTCATTTGCTATATACCCAACAATATCAGGAGCTTGCATGTCATGGAAAACAGTACTATCGATTTTTTCTATGTGAAAAACCCTAGCATGTTCTTCAATATATGAACATGTCATACTCTCGGATTCACATAAAGCATCAAGACCTTTGTCATATATTTCATGCATACACACAAAACCTAAAGATTTATTTATTTCATTAACCTTGCCTATATTGTCCTGGTTATCAATCAACCATATATAATAATTTGCGAAACTTATAGAATCTTTAAACACAAGCCTCCATCTTTCACTTCTGGTAAGTTTTTCATAATATCATCATCAGATACGATTCGAGGCTTTTTAACATTGTAAGTCTGCTTCAAATCCTCAAGATTCTCCTTTTCACACCCACTATTAAACATTGTTACTGAAACCACAGCCATTACACAAATGGCAACTTTTAATAAATTAAAATTTTTCATGTTATTAAACTTTTAAAATTAATGACACAAAACTAACCAATAATCCAATACAAACAAAATGTTTTACAACATATAAATATTATATTTACCAAAAAGTTAGTTTTGTCTACCATTTTTTTGCTTTTAAATCAAATCATATTTCCCATCCGAAAGTACCCACATAGCAGTCAGCAAGAATTTTTTCATTTTCTTCTGAAAACTTTACCGACAACCCTCTTGTACATTGCCGTCATATCTTCCGAAAGGTCGAAATACAAGGTCGGCACGACAAACAAAATGCAGATTACCGCCGAACGCACCGCCAAATCGAGTATCAAGTTGCCCAAATCGGGTATCAACCACGACAGCACATAAGCCACCGCGCCGAAAAGCAATACAAGCAAATGCTTCAGACAGAATGGATTAAATCCGAATTTCAGCCTTACAAAAGCAATCCTTACCACAGAGTACACAAGGAAGGACAGCATTGATGCCACCGCCGCGCCTGTAATGCCATAAATCGGCAACAGCCATACATTGAAACCAAATATCAATCCAATGAGCATCACCATAATAAGCGTGTGATAACGGTAATATCTGCTGTACTGAATAATCTCACCGCTCACACTTGCAGCCATCTGTATGAGGTGCGAAATGGCAATGAACAGAATTACCAGCCTGCCGTCGGCGTATTCGGGCGGAAGAATCTTGAGGATATTGTCGATGTTGCCCCACACCAGCACAAACAGTATTACGCCTATAATCAGCATGTTGGTGGTGCATTTGCGATATACCTTCAGCACCATGTCGTCGTCGCCGCTCTTGAACGACTCGGTAATTACCGTGCTCGAAATCCTTATTATCGAACGCCCTGGCAACAAAATCATCGAACCAAAATAAAAGGCGATGGAATACACGCCAGTGGCACTCAAGTCGCAGTAGTGGTTTATGAAATAACGGTCAATCTGGTTGACAAACACCCCGCTGAAACTCGAAATCACACCAAAAAACGCTACCGAGCACATCGCCCGCACAAATTCACGCGTGAGCAACTTCTTCGACGGACGCAACGACATATTTCCCTGAACTATAAGCAATATCAGCAACAAAACTGTCGGAACGCCGTATGCAGCAACATAATAGATTATGAAGCCGTTGAAGTCGAGCACCCCGAAATAGAACAGCCCGATGCCTATGAGGTTGAGTATTCGCAGAAGGAATTCCTTGACAAACAGCCCGAACGACGAATTGTAGAACATCCGGTTATAGATATCGCTGAGCAGGTAGAATATGGTTATGTAGATGAGTGGCAGAAGCAGGAAAACATAGTCGGCAAAGAGTTTCGACTTCTCAAGGTTCTGAGCCACAAGGTAGTCGCGTGCACCGAAATATCCAGCAGTACAAACCAGCGAACCTACAATTCCCACTGCCACCAACAGAAACGGAAATCCGTTGTGCTTGTGCTCTGGGTCGCGGAAATATGGGAAAAACCTGACTATCACATTTGTAAAGCCGAAACAGCCGAATTGTCCCACAATCGACGACAGAGCAATAAGCAGGTTGGTAAGACCGATTTCATCGGTGGTGAAAATCTGCGGCATAAGCAGGGCTACATTCACAAAACCTATGAATGCTCCGAGGTAGGAGTAAATCGAACCTTTTATTGTCTGTTTTGCAATGAGTCCCATAAATCGTAGATGCTTTTTTTCGACTTGATGTTTTCAAATGGCAAGAAGTATGCTCCTGTAATACAGTCCATTGAGCGCAAAGCAGTCATAGCCCTGTCGAGTCCGAACGAACTGTAGTCGCGGACAATGAAAAGGTAGTCGAAGTTGTGAAATTCGTCGATAAGGTAAATTCCGTTGTGCCTGTTTGATATTAGCAGCAGGTCGGACTTTCGGAAACTGTCGATTGCATTTCCGTAAACCGAATAGGTATTTGGTTCTTGTTGTGCAACATTGTCGAACAGCGACATGGTCTGCTGCTGTTCCCTTTCCACCTCGATACACGGAAGCAGGTAAAAGTCCATTCCAAATCCACGGACAAGACCAAACGCCAACTTGTAGTCAATTTCCGATGTCGATATACCAACAATCTGGAAATTCACATTAGGCATATAGTCCAATTTTACCTTCGAAGTCTTCATAGCGCAAACTTACATAAAAAATCATTGAATTTGGTTAAACTTATATATTTATTTTACATGGTTAAGTATTGTTTCTGGCGAGGTTCCCATCAAAGTAACAGCAGAAAGTTTCCTTCCCATATCCTTAATGGAATGTCCGCAATGATACAAAGAATCATCAATAATCAACCATCGGTCATGCGATGGATTCAACCATATATGCGTTTCAATAACACCACCACACTTTGATGCATTATGAGCATCCCTTAACACAGACAAGTCCTTACCAGAATAAATGTCCGCAGAAACTTCTTTGTCTCGCACATCAAGAATATCAAAAGTCGCAGCATCAATGTACGCATCTATAACAACAATTCTATGTTGTGCGCTTTTGATGAGTTTCTCTAGTAATACACGAGCTTCAAAAAAATCCCCATTGAAAAACACCTGCTCAACTGGTGGCATATTGGTGCGAACAAAAAAATCTATTTTTTCTTGATGCTCTTGCAAAATAGTTTCATGGCTAGAAAGCCGCCTGTCTATGCGTTCTTCCATTGCTATCAATCGTTGATTTATTGCATAGCCTTTAAGCAAGTATTCTTTTAGGATTGATGTCGCCCAACGACGGAATTGTGTGCCGCGTTTCGATTTGACACGATATCCCACTGATATTATTACATCAAGATTATAAACTTTGGTTGGTTTGTCAGAAAAAGGAAAGTGCAAATTTTGCACATTGCCTTTCTCTTCTAATTCCCCTTCGCGAAATATATTGTTTATATGACGCGTAATAACAGTTCTGTCCTTCTGAAACAACTCACTCATCTGCTGTTGTGTAAGCCATACTGTTTCATCTGCAACTTGTACATTGAGCTGCAGAGTATCATCATCTGTGCGATAGACGACTACGCTTTCATTGTTTTGTTGTTCAATACTATTCATATTGGCATTACGATTTAATTTTTTTCATTTAGTATTCCCCTTTTCAAACTCCTCCATCTCCATACTTGCCTCCTCCCACACGCTCATCTGCTGCTCGAGCTCCTCGTTCAGCTTGCCCGACATCTTGTAGGCGGTTTCCAACTTCTGCTGTTCGATGGCAGGATTCGACATAAGTTCGTTAAGACCAGCAATTTCCGATTCAAGCCTTTCGATTTCGGCTTCGGCTTTGTCGATGCGGTTCTGTATGGCACGACGGCGCTTGTTGAGTTCCTTGTTTTCAAGATACTTCTGCTTGTTGTCGGAGATACCTGCTTCGGCTTTTGCCTCGGCAAGCTTGCGGTCCTTAATCTCGATTTCGCGCATATCCTCAATCTTCTTGTTGCGCAGAAAATCGTATATGCCACCAACATGCAGGCGTATCTTCTTATTCTTGAACTCGTAAACCTTCGACACAAGTCCGTCGAGGAAATAACGGTCGTGCGAAACCACTATCAGCGTGCCGTCGTAGTTCTGGAGTGCCTGCTTAAGAATATCCTTTGAGCGGATGTCGAGGTGGTTGGTAGGCTCGTCAAGAACAAGCAGATTGTACGGTTGCAACAAAAGTTTTGCCAGCGACAGACGCGAATGTTCTCCACCCGACAGTACCTTTACCTTCTTGTCGATGTCCTCGCCCGAGAAAAGGAAAGCACCGAGTATGTCCCTGATTTTTGTGCGTATATCGCCGACAGCAATGCGGTCAAGTGTTTCAAAGACAGTCAGTTCTGGGTCAAGGAGTTCGTCCTGATTCTGAGCAAAGTAGCCAATATTTATGTTGTGACCGATTTTCAGTTCGCCCGAATACTCGGTTTCACCGATGATAACCTTCGACAAAGTAGTCTTGCCTTCGCCGTTTCGTCCCACGAAAGCAACCTTTTCGCCACGCTCAATCACAAGGTCAATCTTATCGAGGATAAGGTTGTCGCCATAGCTTTTGCTTAGTTCCTTGGTTTCGACCACAATGTCGCCCGAGCGCGGTGCCGGAGCGAACTTTATGTGCATAGCCGCATTGTCGAGGTCATCCACTTCGATGATGTCCATTTTTTCAAGCTGCTTTATGCGCGACTGAACCTGATTGGACTTGGTGGCCTTGTAGCGGAAACGCTCTATAAATTCCTCGGTGTCCTTGATTTGCTTCTGCTGGTTCTCGTAGGCTGCAAGTTGCTGTTGCAGGCGTTCCTGCTGCAAAACCTTGAACTTTGAATAAGGAACCTTGTAATCGTATAGTTTTCCGAGGTTTATCTCAATGGTGCGGGTTGTTACATTGTCGAGGAAAGCGCGGTCGTGCGAAATCAGCAAAACTGCGCCCTTGTATGCCTGCAAAAAGTCTTCGAGCCACTGAATTGACTCAATATCAAGGTGATTGGTAGGCTCGTCGAGAAGAATGAGGTCGGGACTTTGCAGAAGAATTTTTGCAAGTTCCACCCTCATGCGCCAGCCACCGCTGAACTCGGCAATCTTGCGGTTGAAGTCGTTGCGCAGAAAGCCCAAGCCTTTCAGAATCCGTTCAATTTCGGGTTCCATATTGTTCACACCGACGATTTGCAGATGCTCGTTGAGGTGGGCAAGGTTTTCGGCTGCCTTTATGTACGATTCGGAAGTGTAGTCTGTACGGGTTTCGAGTTCGGCGGCAAGGCGGTCGATTTCGCGCTGGATTTCGGCAATATTGTCGAAAGCCTTCTTGGTTTCCTCAAGCACAGTGTTTTGCGTTGAAGCAAGCGCCATCTGTTGAGGCAGGTAACCAATTGTTATTCCCGATGGCTTTGACACGCTTCCTTCTGTTGGCGTTACTATTCCGCAGATGACTTTCAGCAAGGTGGACTTTCCTGCGCCGTTCTTTCCGACCAGACCTATGCGGTCGCGACGGTTTATCATAAAGCCGATGTTGGAGAATAGCTCGAATCCTCCAAAACGAATGGTTATATTGTCGATTGATAGCATTTCCGAAATTTTGCGCGAAGTTAATGCAATAATTTGAATCTTCAAATTGCCGAAGGAAATCGAAAATCGTATTTCGTAAATCGTAAATTTTATCTAATTTTGCAACCACAAAAAAATTAGGTTATGCCCGATAATTTCAGATACAACATGCGTGGGGTTTCGGCCGCTAAGGAAGATGTCCACAATGCAATTAAAAACATCGATAAAGGTCTGTATCCCAAGTCGTTCTGCAAGATAATCCCAGATATTCTCTGTGGAGACGACGAATACTGCAACATAATGCACGCCGACGGTGCAGGCACAAAATCATCACTTGCCTATATGTACTGGCGCGAGACCGGTGACCTTTCGGTATGGAAAGGCATTGCAATCGACGCCATCGTGATGAACACCGACGACCTGCTCTGCGTAGGCGCAACCGACAACATTCTGCTGTCGTCAACCATCGGTCGCAACAAGAGGCTTATCCCCGGCGAAGTAATCTCGGCAATAATAAACGGCACTCAGGAATTCTGCGACACAATGCGCCAATTTGGTGTAAACATTGTGCTTACGGGTGGCGAAACTGCTGATGTCGGCGACCTTGTAAGGACGGTAATCGTAGATTCTACAGTAACCTGCCGCATGAAACGCAACGATTTGATAACCAACGAGAAAATTGGCGATGGTAATGTAATCGTGGGACTTGCCTCGTACGGACAGGCAAAGTACGAAACATTCTACAACGGCGGTATGGGCAGCAACGGACTTACCTCAGCACGTCACGATGTGTTTGCAAAGTATCTTGCCGAGAAATATCCCGAAAGCTACGACAACGGCATACCGCAGGAGCTTGTGTATTCGGGCAAATGCAAGCTTACCGACAAATTGGAATCACCGTATAGCGATGCTGGAAAGTTAGTTCTCTCGCCTACCCGCACATACGCACCTGTTATCCGTGAAATTCTGAACCACTACCGCTCGCAAATCAACGGTATTATACACTGCAGTGGCGGCGCGCAGACAAAGATTCTCAACTTTGTTGACAATCTGCACATCGTAAAGGACAATATGTTCGAAACTCCATTGCTGTTCAAGCTGATACAGGAGCAGAGCGGTACCGACTGGCGCGAAATGTACAAGGTCTTCAATATGGGACATCGCATGGAACTTTACTTACCCGAAAGCATTGCCGAAGGAATAATCTCGATAAGCAAGAGTTTCGGCGTGGATGCCAAGATTATCGGTCACTGCGAAAAATACGAAGGTAAGAAGCTGACAATCAAGTCGGACAAGGGAGAATTTATTTATTAATTTACGATTGACGAAGTACGATTTACGATTGAATAGGATTTAGGAATTTTGAATAATCAAACCATTGAACATTGAACTTTTGAACCATTAAGTACGGTCGCGGCGCGCCACGACTCAACAAGAAACTTTTGAACTTTGAATTTTTGAACTTTGAACTTTAGCTTATGGCAAACAACCTGATATTAGAAAAACTACAAGGCGTAAAAGCAAGATTCATCGAAGTAGGCAAAATGCTTACCGACCAGTCGATAATGTCCGACATGGACAAATATGTAAAACTGAACAAGGAATACAAGGACCTTGAGCCTATTATCGAGGCTTATGACGAATACACCAACATAATTTCCAACATCGACAACGCCAAGTCGATACTCTCGACCGAAAAGGACGAGGAAATGCGCGAGATGGCAAAGATGGAAATCGACGAGCTTACTGCCAAGATTGACCCGATGGAGGAAAAGATAAAGCTGTTGCTTATCCCGAAGGACCCCGAGGACGAGAAGAACGCCATCGTTGAAATCCGTGGCGGCGCAGGTGGCGACGAAGCCAGCTTGTTTGCAGGCGAACTTATGCGCATGTACATGAAATACTGCGAGACCAAGGGTTGGAAAACCGAAATCACTCGTGCTACCGAAGGTACAGTCGGCGGTTACAAGGAAGTTGTTTTCACAGTTACCGGACACGGCGTATATGGAATCCTGAAGTACGAATCGGGCGTTCACCGCGTACAGCGAGTTCCGCAGACCGAAACACAAGGCCGTGTTCACACATCGGCAGCATCGGTGGCCGTATTGCCCGAAGCCGACGAAGTTGACATTAAAATCAACCCAGCCGACATCAAGCGCGACGAGTTCTGCTCGTCGGGACCTGGCGGACAGTCGGTTAACACAACCTACTCGGCAATTCGTCTTACCCACATCCCGACAGGAATCGTGGTTACCTGCCAGGATGAAAAGTCGAAGCTGAAAAACATCGAATCGGCAATGAAGGAATTGCGTACCAGATTGTACAACCTCGAATACCAGAAGTACCTCGACGAAATCTCGAAGAAGCGTAAGACTATGGTTTCGACTGGTGACCGTTCGGCAAAAATACGTACCTACAACTTCCCGCAGGGACGTGTTACCGACCATCGCATCAACTACACGATGTACAATCTGCAGAACTTCATGCTCGGTGACATTCAGGAACTCATCGACCAGCTGATTATGGCAGAAAACGCCGAGAGACTGAAGGAAGCTAACAACGAATAATTGTCGTTATATAATATAAAAACAGCATTCCAGATCCAGAAATAGTTGAGGATGACGAATGCTGTTTTTTTGTATCCTTATGCTTTTATTTTTCTGCCTTTCCACTTTGGTCTATACACCAACGAGGCAAGAACCACCGAGACAATGTATAGCGGATGGACAATAGTGAGCGGAATGCTTGCCCACCACAATCTGCCACAACGATAGAAATGCAGCACATATACTATAAAATACATGTCGACGGCATTCTTCATAAACAGCAGACATGCGAATACTATAAAATACAACGGCTGTATACATCCCATGACAAACGAAACCAACAAGGCGACGGCCATGAGAAAAACCATAGCCGACACAAATATCGCAAACGGATTCTTGTATCCCCCAGCTTTCGACGCCCATCTTACTCTTTGCGAAAAAAATTCAGCAAGATTTCTGGGAGCCTTGGTTTCGACAATACAATCGACCGACTGAGCGAACCCCACCTTATATTTTTTGTCGGCATAATGTAGTAGAAAAACATCGTCGCCCGAAGAGTATTTTGTGTTAAGGTCGGCTTCGGCATAGACCTTACGCTCGACGGCAAAGTTGGCGCCGTTGCACATGAACGGCCTGCCCATAAAGAAGCCAGCCGCGCCACTTCCTGTAAGCGACAAAAATTCCAACTGCACAATGCCACTAAAAAATCCCTTTTCATCGGAATAGCGCACTGGCCCGCACATCATTGCACAATTCTCGAAACACATCCTCGACACAAGCGTTTCTATGCAGTTGCTTTTCAAAATGCAGTCGGCATCGG
>Ga0247610_10007144_pt1 | contig 11498 bp, 8 predicted proteins | sample 174DNAGHGhighgp2_FD_193483 | JGI IMG/M metagenome (GOLD analysis project Ga0247610, IMG submission 193483) | Sheep rumen microbial communities from Palmerston North, Manawatu-Wanganui, New Zealand - 1742 DNA GHGhigh gp2 | ecosystem: Host-associated > Mammals > Digestive system > Stomach > Rumen ...
ATTTACAAAATAAAAGCTCATGTTTTTTCAAAAACATGAGCTTTTTATATGTTTTATTTGGTTAGACAGTTATATTTTACATATGGAATAATGCTTATATTAACATTGTCTAAACAAATATTAATTTGCTTTCTTAAATGTAAGTTCCTCTTTACTAGAACTTTTCCCTACGGTAATGCTATCACCAGGTTTCAAATTATCGCTAAGTATCATTTCGCATACACCATCTTCAATATAGTTTTGGATGGCTCTCTTCAGTGGACGTGCACCAAATTGTACATCGTAACCCTTAGTTGCAACAAATTCTTTAGCCTTGTCAGTCACATTTATGTGATATCCTAAGGTTTCGATACGATTGATGAGGCCTTTCAATTCGAGATCGATAATCTTCTTGATAGAAGTCATATCGAGCTGGTCGAACGTGATGATTTCGTCTAAGCGGTTTAAAAATTCTGGCGAAAACTGTTTGCTGAGGCTCTTTTGAATGATAGAGCGAGCGTATTCTTTATCGGCTTCGCTTTCACTAATAGCCAATGCATTACCTGCATTGAATCCAACACCTTTGCCAAATTCTTTTAACTGGCGTGTACCAGCATTAGACGTCATGATTATCACTGTGTTGCGGAAATCTACGAGTCGGCCATTTCCGTCAGTAAGTCTACCTTCGTCGAGAACCTGTAAAAGCATGTTGAATACGTTGCCATGAGCTTTCTCTATTTCATCGAGCAGTACGATCGAGTAAGGATGTCGACGAACTTGTTCTGTCAGTTGTCCTCCTTCATCGTACCCAACGTATCCTGGAGGCGCACCGATAAGTCTTGATGTGTTGAAAGACTCGGTATATTCACTCATATCGATACGAATCAAAGCATCCTGACTACCAAACATTTTTTCAGCTAACTTTTTGGCAAGGTAGGTTTTACCAACACCCGTTGGACCTAAGAACATGAAAGCACCGATTGGATGAGTAGGGTCTTTCAACCCTACACGGTTTCTTTGGATAGCCTTAACCATCTTGTCAATAGCTCCATCCTGACCTATAACAAGACTCTTAAGTTCGCTATTCATATTCTTCAGGCGGATACCCTCAGATTGTGCGATACGCTGTACCGGTACACCTGTCATCATGCTTACTACATCCTCAATATCGGCTATCGTAATCTCTTCGCGATGTACATCTACGCCATTTGCCCAATCATTCTGCATGCGAGCCAATTCACGTTCAAGTTCAGCCTGAGTATCACGGAAACTAGCAGCTAATTCGAAGTTCTGGTTAGATACGGCTAGTCGTTTTTTACCTTTAACTACTTCTATTTCTTTTTCTTTATCAGTTATTTCTTGTGGAATAGTAGCATGTTGTAAATGTATACGTGAGCCTGCTTCATCGAGAACATCGATAGCTTTGTCAGGGAAGAAACGGTCTGTGACATATCTGTCTGTCAATCTGACGCAAGCTTCAAGGGCATCATCTGTGTATGTAACGTGATGATGATCTTCATAACGTCCCTTAATATTTTGTAGAATTTGCAATGTATCTTCTTTTGATGTAGGCTCTACAATAACCTTTTGGAATCTGCGTTCCAACGCACCATCTTTCTCAATACTCTTACGATATTCGTCTATAGTGGTAGCACCGATACACTGTATGGTTCCACGTGCTAAAGCGGGTTTCAGTATATTGGCAGCATCCATTGTACCAGGAGTACTTCCTGCACCAATAATAGTGTGAATCTCATCGATGAAAATAATAATATCTGGATTCTGCTCAAGCTCTTTGATTAGTGCACGAATACGCTCTTCAAACTGCCCTCTATACTTTGTTCCCGCCACAATGGCAGTCATGTCAAGACTAACAAGTCGTTTGTTAAATAGGATAGGAGAAGTGTTATGCTTTACTATCATTTGGGCCAACCCTTCAACAATAGCGCTTTTGCCTACACCAGGCTCACCTATTAATATAGGATTATTCTTCTTTCTACGTCCTAAAATCTCTATAACACGCTGAACCTCTTTCTCACGTCCCACAACAGGGTCTAGCTTATTATCTGCTGCAGCCTTGGTTAGGTCTGTAGAGAAGTTGTCGAGAACAGGAGTTTTTCCGTTTGAATGCGGAGCAGCTTGTATAGTGCTTCTTTTACTCGATGCACCGCCGTTAGAGTTTGAATTAGCGAATTCCTCGTCATCTTCTTCCTCTTCGTCAGGCAGTTGTAGTCCATCTTTTATAGGAGCTGAATTGGTGCGTTTCTGCAGGTAATTCAGCGTATCTTCATAATTCATATTGTTAAATTCAAGTACTTCCTTTGCACCATTCTGTGTTTGGTCATGTAGAATTGCAAGGAATAAGTGTTGTATGTCTACCGTCTGTGTGTGTTGTATGCGAGCTTCGAGCACAGCGAGTTTCAAGATATTATTAGCTTTATCGTTGAGTACCAGTTCTGTGGTAATCAGTGGCTCTTGAAGTTCATTCTCGCTCACTCGGTTCTCGAGTTCTGTTTTAACAGAGTTTACATTAACATCAAATCGGGTTATCAGTTCCAATATGATACCCTCTTTTTCCCTCAACAAGCCTAATAACAAGTGCTCTGGGCCTACTGAGCGACTGGCCAGACGGGTTGCTTCTTCTCTTGAGAAGGCAAGCACCTGAGAAACTCTTGGTGAAAACTGACTAGTCATAATTTATATCCTTTCTTTTTAATTAAATGCAAATTTACTATTTTTTAGTATAAAAGCAAAAGGTGTGCCAAGTTTTTAAGTATACATTTTACTTCTTTATTTAAATGTAGGATGTATTGAAATTTAGTTGTGAATGTGAAATGTTGTTATTTTTGTTGTTTTATGTTGATAAAAAAGTGCAATTTTGTCAATTTTTGGTTGAATTACGTGTATGTTCTACATCCTATAATTTACTTAACGAAATGAGTGTGTACGTTACCAATAAACATCAAATATTATATAACACGAAATTACTTATAGTTTTTGCGTAAGTATCTATATTCTTTGCATTTGTCCAAGAAATAATGATTCTATTTATGTATAAAGTCTTTACAACATGATGTACAATATAAAATACACTTCAATTTAATTTATTTGCTCAAAATAATGTAAAAAAAATGATTTTTGCTTGCAGTTTAAAAAAAAGATATTATCTTTGCAATAAATAGGATAATAATCATTAAAATAATAAACTTACATTCTATTATGTCAAAGTATAATATTACAGAGAAAAAAGAGAAGGAGGCTGCTTATCGCACGCTCGTAAGCCCTCGATTAATGGATGACTTGAAGGAGAAAATCCTAGAGATTATTTTAATTAACAAGAAGTATAAAGACAAAGATTATTCTGCAAAGAAACTGGCTGAGGATTTACACACTAATACCCGTTATATTTCGGCAGTAGTTAGTGTAAAATTTCACACGAACTATACTTCATTTGTTAATAAGTATCGTATAGAGGACGCAATGGCTATTCTTGTAGATCGTCGTTATAAAGATTATAACATGGAAGATATTTCTGATATGGTTGGTTTCTCTAATCGTCAGAGTTTCTATGCATCTTTCTATAAGTTTACTGGTATTACACCGCGAGAATACAAGCTAAAGCATATGCAGCCTGAAAAGACTCCTAAAAAACGTGGTCGCAAGCCAAAAGGCTGGACTCCTGAAGATGACAAGTAATTGTTAGTATATGGTGTAGGGATATCTTGATGGTATCTATGAACTTATAACAGTCTCGAAGAGATTATTTCCCATAATATGGCAGGACGAGTCCTGCTGTTTTGGGCTATGTGGGGTTCTGTTTTAGCTTTACTATACAGTACCTTTTTAGTTTTTTGCTATTTTCTCTCTTGGAGACAAGTGGTATAATAGAATTGATAATAATGAATTTGATGAAAGAAGATTTCAATTTTTCAGAAGAAAAGTTCGCAGATTTGCAAATGCTTCGATATCGTCTGAATGGTTTTGAAAATCTCTCGCTTCAACAGAAATCTCTTATTTTCTGCCTAAGTAAGGCGGCTGTGTTTGGACGTGATATTACTTTCGATCAACAAGGAAAATATAATCTGACAATTCGTAAAGTGATCGAAGCAATCTACGTAAATGCAGATCAAACATCTCGCAATCAAAATGATTTTAGCAATCTAGAGGTCTATCTTAAAAGAGTATGGTTTTCTTCTGGAATCTATCATCATTATGGTTGCGAGAAATTTTTGCCTGAATTTTCAGAAGATTTCTTTCGCGAGCAGGTGGTCCGATTAGATGATAGTGTATTACCCTTGCGTAAGGGACAAACTAAGCAGCAACTTATAGATGAGCTTGTGCCTGTTATGTTTGATCCTACTGTTTTACCAAAGCGTGTGAACCAAACAGATGGTGAAGATTTAATCCTTACCTCAGCATGTAATTTTTATGAGGGGGTAAATCAGAAGGAAGTAGAAGAGTTTTATGCTCAGAAAAAACTACCTCAGGATGAACAGCCTTCATGGGGACTTAACTCAAAATTGGTGAAACAAAATAATCAGCTAATTGAACAAGTATGGAAGGTTGATGGTATGTATGGTTCTGCTATTAAGCAGATTGTGTTTTGGTTGAACAAAGCTCTTGAATATACAGAGAATGAGCAACAAAAGACAGTTCTTCAGAAGCTAATTACTTATTATAATACTGGTGATCTTCACGACTTTGATGATTATTCGATAGCTTGGGTAGCTCAGCAAGAAGGGGTAGTTGATACCATTAATGGTTTTATAGAAGTATATGGCGATCCGCTTGGTCTGAAAGGTACGTGGGAAGGCATTGTAGAATATGTAGACGAAGTGGCAACGGCTCGAACACGTACGATAGCAAACAATGCCCAGTGGTTTGAAGATCATTCGCCCGTAGATCCTCGTTTCCGTAAGCCTGAGGTAAAGGGCGTCTCAGCACAGGTTATTTGTGCTGCAATGCTTGGTGGTGACGAGTATCCAGCATCAGCTATCGGTATCAATCTGCCTAACGCTAACTGGATTCGTAGTACATATGGAAGCAAGAGTGTTACTATTGGTAATCTTACCGAAGCTTATGCTAAGGCTGCTCATGGCAATGGTTTTACCCAAGAGTTTGTAATCGATGAGTCTACTCGAGAATTAATAGAAAAGTATGGTGATGTTTGCGATGATTTGCATACCGACCTACATGAGTGTCTTGGTCATGGTAGTGGTAGACTACTTCCTGGCACAGATCCTGATGCTCTCAAGGCCTATGGTAACACGATGGAAGAGGCAAGAGCAGATCTCTTTGGCCTCTATTATATCGCAGATCATAAATTGGTAGAGCTTGGGCTTACGCCAAACGATGAAGCTTATAAGAGTCAGTATTATACCTATCTTATGAATGGTTTGATAACTCAGCTAGTGCGCATCAAACCGGGATTGAATATAGAGGAAGCTCATATGCGTAATCGTGCGCTTATCGCTTATTGGGTACTTGAACAAGGCAATGGCTGTGTAGAGATTGTTCATCGTGATCATAAAACCTACGTGAAGATTAACGATTATAAACAGTTACGTGTACTTTTCGGTAAACTCCTAGCTGAGGTTCAGCGTATCAAGAGCGAAGGCGATTTCGATGCGGCTCGAGAACTTGTAGAGAAATATGCCGTAAAGGTAGATCCAGTGCTTCATAAAGAAGTGCTTGATCGGTATGCTAAGCTGAACATTGCGCCGTATAAAGGATTTATTAATCCGAAGATGACTCCTGTATATGATGTGCATCGTCAGCTTACTGATATTGTGCTTGATTACAGTGAGAGCTTTGCCGAACAGAATCTTCGATATAGTAAGGAATATGGCACATTATAATGTTAGTTATATGTTTATACTATAAATAAAAAATATGGTATCACAAGAAACTCAAGATAAACTTAAAGAGATCCGTTCATCTTTCCGATTATTGATGAACGGACCTGTTTCACAATCTATGCGTGATAAGGGAATCGATTATAAGATTAACTGGGGCGTGCCATTGATGGAATTAAAACGTATGTCGACAGAGTATGGCAAGGATTATGATCTTGCTATCGAACTTTGGAAAGACCATGTGCGAGAATGCAAATTATTAGCAACAATGATCATGCCTGTTGATAAAATGTTGCCGGAAATCACAGATATCTGGATGGAGAGTGTAGATAATCAAGAACTTGTAGAGCAATTGGTGTTTAATCTGCTGCAATATGTTAGTTATGCACCAGTTATTGCTTATCAGTGGATGGCCGAAAATCGCCCATATTACCAGATCGCAGCTTATCATATTTTGTCTCGACTCTTTATGAATGGGCAACAACCAAACGAGCGTGGTATCAATGAATTTCTCGATCAGGTTGGTGTAGCCCTTCAGAGCAATCAGCTTAATGTGAAGCATGCAGCAGCCAACTGTGTTCAGCGGTTTGCACAATTAGGCGAAGTATACAAGCGTATGGCAAAGTCTGCACTTAAGGATCTGATTGAGATCTTCTGAAATGTCTCAATTATTGTACGACAGTAATTATAGTTATTTGCTAAAAGCAACAAAAAATTATCATTTCTGTCGATTTCCTTACATTCTTTTGTTATATGTGGCGAAAATTTAGTAACTTTGGAGGCGTTTTGTGTTATGTATATGCAAGATGAAAGAGAATTTAGTAAATAAAGCAAGGGAAATCCTTGATAATTATTTGGTAGCCCGAGGTCATCGGAAGACACCTGAGCGCTATAACATCTTAGAAGCTTGTTATAGTCTTAAAGGGCACTTCTCTCTAGAAGATTTAGGAAGCCTTCTCGAAAAACGTAATTTTCGAGTTAGTAGAGCTACCCTTTATAATACTATGCGTCTCTTTGTTGAACTCCGTATTCTTACTCGTCATAATCTGCTCGATGGCACCAAGTATGAAGTGTGTGATGATCGAGATGACCATGTGCATCAAGTGTGTACAGTGTGTGGTAAGGTTACAGAGATTTATGTACCACAGATAACACAGGCAGTCCATGATGCAGAATTAAAAGGATTTCGTAAAAATGGCTTTACCTTATATATATATGGGGTATGTGCCCATTGTCAAGCGAAATTTTCCAAACGTATATTAGTGGATGAAGAAGAAAAATCTAAGAAACCAAATAAAAATGAACACAGGTAAAGTAGATGTCCTTCTCGGTTTGCAGTGGGGCGATGAAGGCAAAGGTAAGGTTGTCGACGTTTTGACACCTAAGTATGATGTTGTGGCTCGTTTCCAGGGTGGTCCTAATGCTGGTCACACGTTAGAGTTTGAAGGTCAGAAGTATGTACTTCGTTCTATTCCTTCTGGTATCTTTCAAGGTGGTAAGGTTAACATCATCGGTAACGGTGTTGTTTTAGCTCCAGACCTTTTCATGGGAGAGGCTAAGGATTTAGAGAAAAGTGGTCACGATCTTAAGAGTCGATTGCATATCTCTAAGAAAGCTCATCTCATAATGCCTACACATCGTCTGCTCGATAAGGCTATTGAAGCTGCTAAGGGTAAGAATAAGGTAGGTACCACAGGTAAGGGTATCGGGCCTACTTATACAGATAAGATTAGCCGTAATGGTCTTCGTGTAGGTGATATCCTCGAAAACTTTGAGCAAAAGTATGCTCAGCATAAGGAACGCCACATGAAGCGTCTAGCAGAACTTGGTTGGACAGATTTTTCTACGCTCGAAGAAACTGAAAAAGTTTGGATGGAGGGTGTTGAATATATGAAGAGCTTTAAGTTTGTAGATAGCGAGCACGAAATCAATAACATCCTTCGCAGTGGCAAAGATATTCTCTGTGAGGGTGCTCAGGGTACTATGCTAGATGTAGATTTTGGTAGCTATCCGTTTGTTACCTCTTCTAATACCGTATGTGCAGGTGCATGTACTGGTTTAGGTATTGGTCCTAACAAGATAGGCAATGTATATGGTATTATGAAAGCCTATTGTACACGTGTAGGTGCTGGTCCTTTCCCAACAGAATTGTTTGATGAAGTTGGCAAGAAGATACGTGATCTCGGTCATGAATATGGTGCAGTTACAGGTCGTGAGCGTCGTTGTGGCTGGTGCGACTTGATTCAGCTTCGTTATTCATGCATGATTAATGGTGTCACTCAGCTTATCCTTATGAAGAGTGATGTGCTTGATACATTCCCTGTAATTAAAGCTTGTGTAGGTTACAAACTCCCTAATGGTGAAGAAACACAGGAGTTGCCATATGAAATCGACGGGGTAGAGCCAATCTACAAAGAATTTAAGGGTTGGAACACAGATATGACTAAGATGACTAGTGAGGATCAATTCCCTGCTGAATTCAAGGCTTACATACAGTTCCTCGAGGAGTTCCTCGAAACTCCTATTAAGGTGGTTTCTATCGGCCCAGACCGTGATCAAACCATCGTAAGAAAGTAATACGTTATTGTAATCATAATACGTGGGCATGAAATACACCTTAACAGTGTGTTTCATGCCTAACGTGTCTAATAAAAATAAAGAATAAGATGGCTCAAAAACCAGGTATTCCTAAGGGAACACGCGACTTTGGCCCAGTAGAAATGGCCAAGCGCAATTATATATTTAATACGATAAAAGAAGTGTACGCGCTGTATGGTTTCCAACAGATTGAGACTCCTAGTATGGAGAATCTATCAACTTTGATGGGTAAGTATGGTGACGAAGGTGATAAATTGTTGTTTAAGGTACTTAATTCAGGCGATTATCTCAAAAAAATATCAGATGAGGAACTTGCTGAGCGAAATGTACTCAAACTTCAGTCTAAGCTCTGTGAAAAAGGTTTGCGCTATGACCTTACCGTGCCTTTTGCCCGCTACGTGGTGATGCATCGTGATGAACTTCAGATGCCTTTCAAGCGCTATCAGATTCAGCCAGTATGGCGTGCAGACCGTCCTCAGAAGGGTCGTTATCGTGAATTCTATCAGTGCGATGCTGATATCGTAGGATCAGACTCTCTTCTCAATGAGGTTGAGCTCATGCAAATCGTCGATACCGTATTTACTCGCTTTGGTATTCGTGTTCAGATTAAGATTAATAACCGTAAGATTCTTGCTGGTATCGCTGAAGTTATCGGTGCACCAGAGAAAATGGTTGATATTACTGTTGCTATTGATAAACTCGACAAGATTGGACTTGACAATGTTAACCTTGAACTTAAGGAAGACGGTCTGAGTGACGATGCTATTGCTAAGTTGCAGCCTATCCTTAGCCTAAGTGGTAGCAATGATGAGAAGCTTGCTACTATCAAGACAGTTCTTTCAAATTCAGAAACGGGTCTTAAAGGAGTAGAAGAGGTGAAGTTTATATTGGATACCCTTAAGACTATGGGTCTTAAGAATGAGATGCAACTCGATTTAACTTTGGCTCGTGGTTTGAATTATTATACTGGAGCTATCTTCGAAGTTAAGGCACTTGATACTCCTATGGGTAGTATCACTGGTGGTGGTCGTTATGATAACCTTACTGGAATTTTCGGTATGCCAGGCCTTAGTGGAGTTGGTATCAGCTTCGGTGCTGACCGTATCTATGATGTACTAGATGCACTTGATCTTTATCCTAAGGATTCTATCAATGCTACACAAGTTATTTTTATAAATTTTGGCGATAAAGAGACAGCATATTCTTTACCAGTACTTAAGGCATGTCGTGAGGCAGGTATACGTGCAGAAATCTTCCCAGATCCAGTCAAAATGAAGAAGCAGATGAATTATGCAAATGCTAAGCATATAGCTTATGCTGTATTTACGGGGGATAGCGAAATAGAAGCAGGCAAGGTAACTGTTAAGGATATGGAGATGGGTGGTCAGAAATTGGTTTCTACCGAAGAGCTGATTGCTATCGTTTCTAATGGCACCAAAATTGCCAAGGAGGCATAATTTTGCCCCTGATGAATTAATAAACCTACAAATCTACAATGAAAAAAATTACGCAGCTACTTAGTATGTTGCTGATAGCTCTGGCGCTTACCTCAGGTAAGCACCAGACTACTATCTTTGTTATTGGAGATAGTACAGCAGCTGAAAAAGACAAATATAAAACAGATCCAGAACGTGGTTGGGGCATGGTGCTTCAAGGTTTTTTTGATGAAGATATTCGTGTAGAAAATCATGCTCGTAATGGTCGCTCTTCTAAGAGTTTTATCAATGAGGGTCGATGGCAGAAAGTGCTAGACAATATGAAGCCTGGTGATTATGTACTTATTCAGTTTGGTCATAATGATGAAAAGTCTGGCGAAACCCGACACACAGATCCTGGCACTACCTTCGATTACAATATGGAACGTTTCGTTAATGAGACACGTGCCAAAGGTGCTTATCCGGTATTGCTCAATGCTGTGGTTCGTAGATGTTTTTGGACAAATGCACCTAAGAACGACGATGATGAAAAACTTCGCAATACCACTTATGATGGTCAGGAGCGTATTACCAGCGACACATTGATTGATACTCATGGTGCTTACGTTGTCGCTCCAAAAAATGTAGCAAGGAAGATGAAAGTTCCATTTATAAATGCTACTAAGATTACCCACGATATAGAGCAAAGGTTGGGTGTGATAGGAAGCCGAAAATTGCATATGTGGTACTTACCTGGTGAGAATGCACAAGTGCCAAAAGGTAAAAAAGATAATACACATTATAATATAGAAGGTGCGCGTATTGTAGCAGGAGCTATTGTTGATGAATTGGGTAAACTAGTGCCTCAATTGCAGAAACATATTCATCATTATAAATATGTTGTGTCTGCAGATGGTAGAGGTAACTATATGGATTTGCAGCAAGCTATTGATGCAGTACCTGATGGACAAAAAGAGAAAAGCGAAGTTCTTATTCTCGATGGTACCTGGAAGAAACCAGTTATTGCTAAGAGCAAAAAAATAAAATTGATTAAGTATTCTTCAGTAAAGATTACTAAATAGTTAAAAGCCGATATTCGTATTTCTGAATATCGGCTTTTTTTGTTGAGCCTAGCTATTGGAAGTCGTACTTGATGTTCTATTTATTTAATTATTATTGCTAAATGTAATTTTTTAAATATAAAGTTGTAATAATTACAAAATTGTTTGGATTATAATAAATTAAATATTATATTTGCAATAATAAAGGTTATTAGAAATATATGACAGATAGAGAAGAAGCACTCAAACGCTTAACAGATAGAGGAGTACGTCCTTCGGTTCAAAGAATTGCCATTATGGAGTATTTGCTTACACATCATACTCATCCTACTGTAGATGATGTTTATCAAGGACTTTGTGACGACATTCCAACACTTAGTAAGACTACAGTGTACAACACGTTACGACTTCTTGCAGATCATAATGCAGCACAGATGCTTACCATAGACGATCATCGTGTTTGTTATGATGGTGATACTCGTTCTCACGTACATTTCTTTTGCAAACAGTGTGGTAAGGTTATTGACTTTTTTGACGAAGATGCTCCAGTACCATCAAAGCCACGAGTTATTCTAGGTAATATAGTAGAA
>Ga0247610_10007146_pt1 | contig 11497 bp, 5 predicted proteins | sample 174DNAGHGhighgp2_FD_193483 | JGI IMG/M metagenome (GOLD analysis project Ga0247610, IMG submission 193483) | Sheep rumen microbial communities from Palmerston North, Manawatu-Wanganui, New Zealand - 1742 DNA GHGhigh gp2 | ecosystem: Host-associated > Mammals > Digestive system > Stomach > Rumen ...
TTTGCCGCTCATACGGGGCATGAACCACGCATAGCGCTCAACCGACGGACGCCGCTCAAGATAATTGAGAACCGAACACATGTAATCCATTTGCCCGTTGTAACCGCTCGGAGCCGGCTCCCACGCACAGAATTCAGTCAGCCAGATAGGCTTGTTGTACTTCTCGAACATCTCAATGTAGCCTTGTACGGCCGAGCCGGAGCCCATGTAACAATGCACCGAAATGGCGTCCACGTCGTCTATCGACACGCCAGGCTGCGCGAAAAACTCGTCCAGCCATTTAATCGGGTTGCTGTAACCGGCCAGAGTACCATAGTTCATCGCCGGAGAAACTAATTTGAGACCCAGTTCTTTCGCCAAGGCAACTACGCCCGGCCATAACTCCGCCGCCTCTTTGGGCGTCATATTCGCCTGATCCGTCAGGTTGGGCTCGTTGAAAGCTAACAGGTATTTCGTCTTCGGATGAGCCTCCACGTACGCACGAATCCGCTCCGCGTTGTACTTGCCGTTCCAGCACATCGGGCAGAAATCCATCTCGTTCGCGTCAAACCACATCGCGGCCGCATCGGTCGGAGCGGGACCCCAGTTGTAGTCCCAGCTGATAAAATCAGACAGCAACGGCAAGTCGGAAACTTGCGTAAAACTGAACGACACACCGCGTTTGGCGGACTTCGGCATAGCCGTCACAGCCTGTACATCCCCGCCGGGAACAACGGTTCCTGGGTCTTCGCCGGGTATCGAATCGTGAGACTTGCCGGGATCGTCCGGTGGATTACCGTTGGGTTCACACGCGCATAATAGTGCGCATACAAGAAACAAGATGTTCAAAATATAGTTCTTTCTCATCATTCCACTTCATGTCGTTGATATACACGTACCCAGTCCACTTTCATCAACCGCGGCTCGGACCAGATGGCGTCATTGATGATTCCGCCTAACGTTCCGCCGACGGCACAGTTGATGATGAAATAGTTCGGACGGTCGAAAGGCCAGTACTCGGCGTCGTCGAGAACCGATTCCACTTGTTCCGAATAAACCTGCCCATCTACGTAGAACCGGATAATATCCTTCCCGTTGCGTTCCTCTTGCGTCCACTCGACGCCGTAAACATGGAAATTGTTCTCCGCGTTCTCAATCATCACATTGCGGTTACTCTTCGAACCGCTGCGGTCCTTCAGCGTGTGAAGCGTGCCCATGATTCGGTTTGGAGCGTTACCGACATATTCCATTATGTCTATCTCGCCGCAGTTAGGCCAGTTACCGTGATTGCCCAAAGTCCAGAACGCCGGCCACAATCCGCCGCCAGACGGCAATGAAATACGCGCTTCAAGCTTGCCGTAGCAGAACTCACGCTTGCCCTTGGACATGATACGCGCAGAGGTGTACTCATTGTTCTCATAGACCTCTTTGCGCGGCTCGATAACCAGACAACCGTCCTCTACACGCAGGTTCTCCGGACGGCCGGTGTAATATTGTTTCTCTTGGTTGCCCCAGCCGTTGCCGCCGGTTTGTATCGTCCAAGAAGACTCATCCAGAGTAGAGCCTTCAAACTCGTCCGACCAGACTAACTCATAGTCACTCCATGTGTGCTCGACTGCTATCAGCGCGCGGACCGAACTGACAGACGTCGCAAGCGTGATATAAGCGTTTCCGGCCTTGTGAGCCGTTACCAAACCTGTCTCCGATACCGTCGCCACTTCCTCGTTGTTGCTTGACCACGTCGCAGCCAAATCAAACGTGTTGCCGTAACTCAACTGGAACGTCTCGCCTTTCTTCATGTTCACCATCGGTGGAGTGATACGGAGAACAGAACCGTCCGAACCGGTTACAAACACCTCGCATTGAGCCTCGAAACTCGAAGTCTTTGCCGTAATAACCGACTTGCCGATAGCTTTAGCCTCTACAACACCGTAATAAACGGTTGCAACATCAGGATTCGACGAAATCCATTCCACGTTCAACGCCTTACCAACAACTTCAATCGTCTGAATATCACCGGGTTTCATCTGCAATACAGACGGATTGAGTGTGAAACCTTCCTCTCCCGTTTTACCACCGGAAGGATCCTCTGTCTTTCCACCTGACGGATTTTCCGGATCTTCCGTCGGAGAAACAGGCTTCTCACACGATGACAGCAGTATTGCCGCACAAAATAATAAACAACATATCTTTCGCATAATTCCAATATTTTTACAATCTATTCTCCAACTATCCCTGACACTTTCCCGACACAACTTCGAGACACGAGTAGGTAATTATTAGGTGATTATTAGGTTATTATTAGGTGATTATTGGGTTATTAAACTGACATTGAGCCAACCTTGAGCCATTCTTGCTTAATTAGGGCAATGGGGGAAAACCAATTCCCCCAAAGCGATTGTCTTACGTCTTGCAACGTTTGACTTCGGCCTTTCGGCTTCTTACTTTTTGTAGAAGTAAACGGCATCCAGATTCAGCTGGGCTCCGTTGATTCCTTCAGTCAAAGCAACAAATACGTTCACACCTGCTGCTACCGGACTTGCAGCAAGGGCTGATGCATAAGCCGACATAGGAATGTCAAACTCCTGCCATGAACCGTTGCGGTCGAAATTCGCGTAAATAGGACCATCGTAAACTCCGTTTGTTCCAAGTACGAACTTCGTAGCCTCGTTGCCCATGAAGTAGAAGCAGTGGCTTGCGTTGTCTGTGGACTTGATGGCCAAGTGCAGGAAGTAATCATCCGGACTCGCTACGATAGCATCTTTTAGTGCCTTGGCTGCTTCCCAGCCGTTACCTGCGTCGGTCAGACAGAAACCGCAACCGCTCCAACCGCCGGCTACTACCAAGGCGGTATAGCCCTCGCCGTTGCCGTGGAAATTCAAGCCGGAAGCTTCGCCGCCAACATATGTACCTTCCCATACATAGAGGAACTGGTCAACATCGTTCGGTTGGAAGGAAGCAACAATCTTCTCCGCATTGGCTTCACCAGTCACTCCGTCCAGAATAATTGGCCAAACTTGGCTACCCTTCAGTTGTGCGCCTTGCGGCTTCTCAGGATCCTCTTTCTTCTTGACTGTTACTACGCAGGTCTTGGTTTGACCGCCCTTCGTAACAGCGGAGATAATAGCATAACCTTCTTTCAGAGCGGTAACGACTGCCTCTTTGCCCTTGCCTTCTACGCTGGCTACGGCCTCATCGCTCGATGCCCATGTGGCTTCTACTGTAGCGGTAATGGTGTCATTCTCGCCTTCTTCCAATGCGATAGAGGTTTGGTCAAGTACCAAATCCGCCTCTTTGTCCTGATCTTCTTTGCCCGGATCTACTTTAGTAGTGTCCTGAGGTTGCGGATCTCCACCGGGTTCTACAGGAGTGTTTTGAGGTTTACATGCAATGAATGCAACCATTGCCAGGCACATAAGTGCCAATTTCCAATTTTTCATAATGTTTTGTTGTTAGTTAGATTAATAATATCCTAGTTGTACTAGTAACACTAGTCTGCCTAGTTCTCTGTTTGTAATTAGTATCCGGGATTTTGCTCCATTGTTACTGTATTCAGCTGGATTTCTTCCTGCGGAATAGGGAACAACTCATGCTTGCCTGCCACGAATTCGTTCATGTAACTCTGCGCGTCAACCGTTTCCGTTGCCTTGTAGGCATCCATGTGTGCCTTCAGACCGTTTCCTGCTACACCTTCCCAACGGACGAGGTCGAACCAGCGGTGACCTTCCATCGCCAATTCGCAACGACGCTCGTGACGCAACGCCGCTCTGTCGGCGGAACCAAGGGCACTCAATCCTGCGCGCGCACGTACCTTATTGATTTGCACTAGTGCCGTGCCTGCATCGCCGGACTCCAACGCCGCTTCGGCGTACATCAAAAGCACATCGGCATAGCGGATCTGCTTGTTGTTCAGTGGACCGCGGCTCGCATGTAGACTCCATTTGCCGTAACCGCCGCCTATACCTTCCGGATCACGGTACATACCGTATTTGTTGTTAAGCATGTTGTTGCCGGCATATGTTTCATCCGATTGCGCCTGATAACCGGGCACTACCGACTCGCTCGGTATTAAAATTGCTACGTCACGCCGTGGATCGCCGGCCTCAAACTCGTTGTACAGGTTCTGCGTCGGATGGTTGAAACCCCAGCCGCCGCCGATGGCTGAGTTACGGCTACGGGTAAGAATCTGGGTGAATGAGCCAGCTGTGTAACAGAACTTAGTCGGGTCGTTGCCATCGCCGTAATCGCCCCAAGGCACTTCGGCGTACTGAACCTCGAAGACAGACTCAATTCCGTTCTCACCGGCAATAGTGAAGTTGTCCTCGTAGTTCGGACAAAGGTCATACTCGCCCGAACCCATAATCTGGTCTCCCCATTTCAAAGCGTCCTTGTAGCAATCGGACGGGTTCTTGGCTACGCCTTGTTTCTGCCAGTAGGGCGAAGCCATGTAAAGGTTCACCTTCATCAGCATGGCTTGCGCGGCGCCCTTTGTCGCACGACCCATATCTGCACCGTCGTACTCGCTCTTTTTCCATAAGTACTGCTCCGCTTGCGTTAGGTCGGAAAGTATCTGCTCGAACACTTCGTTTACCGACGAACGGGGCATGCCCCATTCTTCGGATGACCAGAGTACTTTTGTAGGCATCGGTACACCTGCAAATACACGCACAAGGCGGAAATAGTAGTATGCACGAAGGAAATAAACCTCGCCGAGAAGGCGGTTCTTCATTTCTGCGGTAAACTCCTCATCGATTCCTACTTCCATCTTGCTGATGTACTCCAGCGCAAGGTTGCAACGGCCGATGCCTTGGTAATTGCCACGGTAGAAATCCAACAGCAATGTGTTTTGGCTCGTTGTGCGCCAGTTCTCGATATCGTACGCATCAGACATGTCGGTCGTTGTGCCGCCGCCTTTGAGCGCATCGTCACTCGCAATGTCGCCGATAAACCACTCTGCGCAATACGTATGGTTGAACTCCCACATCAACGGTGAGTAGCAACCCGTTACATTCTGAACCGCTGCGGCGGTCGATGTGTAAAAGTCCTCTAACAATATAGTTCCCGGTTCTATCTCTGTCAGATAATCTTTGCAACCCACAAAGGAAAGCGACAAAGTGACGAAGGACAATATACAAAGGGTAATATGTTTAAATACTCGTTTCATAATTTTTCTCCTTTCAATTTTTAATTTTCACCTTTCTTTTTCCATTAGAACGTTGCATTCAGACCAAACGTGAATGTACGGCTCTGCGGATAGTTTCCGTAGTCCACGCCACCGCCCACTTCAGGATCGTAACCCTTATAGCCGGTAATAGTGAACAGGTTGCTCGCTGTCGCATACAGGCGCAAACGGCTGCAACGGAACTTCTGCGTCCACTTAAGCGGGAACGTGTAACCGATTTGCATGTTCTTCAGACGAAGATAACTGCCGTCTTCCAGGAAGCGGGTCGAGTTCTCTGTATTCGTCGGCGAGCCCAGCGGATTAGGTATCGTTCCTTTCTTGTTCTCCAACTCGAACGCGTTCACGCCGTTCATTACCAACGCCAGACCTACAGGAGTTAGATTGCCGCCATCATCCGTAAAGCCGACCCACACATCATTCTTCATATAGCTTGCAAGGGCGTAACTGCTGCCGCTGCCCTCTAAGTATTGGCGTTGCACATTGTAAATACTGTTGCCGGCGACACCTTGGAAGAACACTTGGAAATCAACACCGTAGAACTCGATACCGAAGTTCAGACCGAAGCTGATCTTCGGGAACGGATTACCGAGAACCATCTTGTCGTCCTCGTCTATCTTGCCGTCGCCGTTTACATCCTTATATCGCGCGTCACCTGCGTGTACGCCTATGGTCGTCGGTGTGAAGGTATAGAGTTGGTCAAGTGCCTCTTGGTCTGTCTTGTAAATACCCTCATACTGATAGCCCCAGAACGAGTTCAAGGCCATTCCTTCATACGTCTTGCACAGCGTGCCGTAAGTCCATAACGGGGAACCGCCGTTCACTTTTGTCAGCTCGTTGTGCAGGAACGACATATTAGCTCCGATATTGTATGTTACTGCACCCACACGGTTGTCATGGTTCAACGTAATCTCCACACCTTCGTTGCGGATGTTACCGACGTTCTTCACAGGAGCGCCGCGGTTGCCGACCTGAGCCGGTGCGTTCACATAGAGAAGGGCGTCTTTCGTGTCGCGGCGGAAATAATCAATCGTTCCGCTCAACTTGCCGTTCCAGAAACTGAAGTCGATACCGGCATCCCATTGTTGGTTCGTCTCCCATTTGCCGTTTTGGTCTATCAACGTCAGCACAGCTGCTCCGTTGGTGGCGTTAGCCGGATTGGCGTATTGTTCCGGACCAAAGGGATAGCTCACAAACACGTTCTGGGCGGAGAACATGGTCAACTGGAAAGCGTTAGCAGGAACACCGTCGTTTCCCACTTGTCCGAAACCGGCGCGGAATTTGATATTGTCCAGCCAATCAAGGTCCAAATCACGCATGAAAGGCTCTTCGCTCAAACGCCATGCCAAGGCAACCGATGGGAAGAAACCCCAAGGATTCTTGGTAAACTTGCTCGATGCGTCTGCACGGAAGTTCGCGGTAATCATATACCGGCTGTCATAGTTGTAGAACACACGGCCGAGGAAGGACAAACGGCGGGTACGTGCCACGTCGTCCGATGCAAAGGTCTGGTCGGCGGTCACTTTGTTCAAATACCAGTTGCTCGGTGTCGGATTGAGAATGGTGGAACCCGAACCGCCGATGCCGTAGTAATTGAACTCCGACCAGGTCTGGCCGACCATCACACTGAAGTTGTGCTTGCCTATTTCGCGGGCGTAAGTCACGGTCGTCTCTTCCAGTAACTGCAACGCACGGTTGATGTTGGCGTTCAGGAAATTCATGTCCGAGGCATTGTAACTGGTATAGATGTTCGGCCAGGTAAAATTGCGTGAACGGTTCACTTCGTAGTCTGCGGAGATGGAGGATTTGATGGTCAAGCCCTTTACCGGCGTTATTTCCAGGAACAGGTCGCCGATAGCACGCTCTGCGCGGTGGTTGGGCTCGCTGTTGAACGCCATCTGATACGGGTTCGTTACGTTCTTGAAATTCGAACCGGCAGAGTAATGACCGCTGATGTCCTCGCCAAGTTTGTTCACACTGCCTTCCGGATAATAAACCGGGTCCCAAGGAGCCATCGCTAACGCGGCTGTAATCATGGATGCTCCGGCTGAACTGCTGTTATTCATTGCGTTACGGCCATAGGAAGACATGATAGAGAAGTGCTCGCCTACTTTCAGCCACTCACGTACTTTGAAATCCGAGTTCAGACGAAGCGTGAAGCGGTTGTAATCGCTACCGACAATCGTTCCCTGTTGGCCGAAATAGGACGCCGACAAAGCATAATGGCCTTTTTCACTACCGCCGTCAAACGACAGGTTGTAGTTGTGCATGAATGCGTTCGGCTTGAACACCTCGTCCTGCCAGTCGGTCTCCTGATTCTCGTAAGCGAAGTTTATAGGATAGTACTCCGAAATCTTGTTGATATCGAGGTTTCCGAGTTTGTACATGTTGAGCCACGGACGGAAACCGTTGTTCATATAGAACGATATTTGTTCCGCGCCGTCACGCATAGCGCCGATACGCAACTCCGTGTCCGCAAAGTCCTTTGCACCTAACACGTCCATCTTCTTCCAGCGGTTTTGGAATCCCCAATAGGCGTCGAAAGAGATATTCACTTTTCCTTCACCGCCGCTCTTGGTGGTGATAAGAATCACACCGTTAGCACCGCGGCTTCCGTAGATAGCTGCGGCGGAGGCGTCTTTCAAAATCTCCATTGATTTGATGTCGGTAGGCGAGAGCCATTTGATGTCGCCCGTAATCACACCGTCAACTACATACAGAGGATCGTTGCCGCCAAGAGCCGAACCGATACCGCGGATACGAATCGTAGCAGCCTCGCCCGGTTGGCCGGAGTTGCTTGTTACCGTCACACCCGCTGCACGACCTTGCAAAGCCTGGTCCAGACCGGCTACAGGAGCTTTCAGCAACTGGTCCGCGCTGACACTCGTTACAGCACCCGTCAAGTCGCTCTTCTTCATCGTACCGTAACCGATGGCAACCACTTCCTGCAACTGCACATTGTCTGTCACAAGAGTTACGCGCAACGGACCTGCGCCCGTTACTTTCACATCCTGGGTCTTGTAACCCATAAACGACACTTGAAGCACATCGCCGACTTTCGCCGGTAATTCAAAATTGCCGTCGAAGTCTGTAATCGTTCCTACAGTCGTGCCTTTGATGGTCACATTGGCGCCAATTACGGGGTCCGGCTCATCTTGAGCCATTACGACACCGGTCACGGTCAACGACTGAGCCATACTCATTAGCGAAAACGCCAACAGAGTAAGTAGTAGAAAATACCGTTTCTTCATGATATGATTATTGTTTATATAATTTATTCAAAACGCGTACAAAGGTACTGCTTTTTTTTTAATTGTGCAAATAAAAGTGGAAAAATAATTTGTATTAAGTCGTTTTTATGCTTTGTAAGTGGATAGTATAGAACTCCTTAATCCGCTTCGATAATTTTCTTTTGGAAAATAGAACATTTCACCTCCTTTTGCATACCGAGAGCATCTCGAAGGCATCTCGAAGGCATCTCGAAGTAAAACCGAGGGTAAAAATCAGACATTTTTTATTCGTCGCTGAAATGGACAAGCACATGGCGATAAGAATTGAAGATTTTCGATTTGGATACAAATCCGAGATATCGCCGCTCTCCGTCAACAACCGGCAGATTCCATGCTCCGGTGTCTTCAAATGTCTCCATTACTTTCTCCATCGGCAAATCGAATTGCAATACAGCAGGAGGAGAGGTCATCAGTTGACCCACCGTGAAACGCTTGTACAGGCGAGGCTGGAACATAATATTGCGGACTTCATCCAAAAGAAGTATTCCTCGCAAACGACCCTCATGGTCTATCACGGGGAAGATGTTCCGATGACTTTCGCTTATCACTTTGACCAATTCGCCAAGCGTCATTTCCGGAAAAATAGTAATGAAATCCGTTTCGAGGACACTATTCATCTTCAACAATGTCAGCACGTTACGGTCTTTGTTGTGAGTAAGCAACTCCCCTTTCTGCGCCAAACGCATAGCGTAGAGTGAGTGAGGTTCGAACAACATAATAGTGAGGTAAGAAATGACGCTCACAATCATCAGCGGCATAAAAAGGTGATAGCCTCCGGTCAGTTCTGCAATCAGGAAAATACCCGTAAGCGGCGCGTGCATGACGCCGGACATCAGTCCCGCCATTCCGACAAGAGCGAAATTCGTTTCCGGCAAAATCAAACCGCATAGATTGAGAATCCGTGCTGTTAAAAAACCGGTAATGGCTCCCATGAAAAGTGAGGGCGCGAAGATACCTCCGACGCCTCCAGCTCCGTTCGTCGCAACACTCGCAACAATCTTGAACAATATAATAAAGCCGAAATAAGTCAGTAACAGCCAACTGCCGTTTCGGGCTGCCCACTCGTTATGCTCCAACGGGCTGTTCACGATAGCGGACATGCTGTCTCCGTTGATGAGCTGGCGGATAACATCATAACCCTCGCCGTAGAGAGGCGGAAAGAGGTAAATAAGTACGCTCAGAGTAAGTCCGCCAACCAGCAACTTGACCCACATGTTGCTGATTTTGTGCTTCATCCATTGCTCCAGGCTGTTCATGCCTCGTGTAAAATAGAGGCTGACCAACCCGCACACAAATCCGAGCACGAGATACCATGGAATACGCTGAACCATGAAAGCCTCGGTCGAGTCAAGAGGGAACATAGGCTCTGCGCCGGTAAGGATATACGAAATAGCGGTGGCTGTGACAGATGAAATGAGCAAAGGCGCAACAGACGTCATGGTAAGGTCCATCATCAGCACTTCCAAGGTGAACACCAGACCCGCAATAGGCGCTTTGAAGATGCCGCCGATAGCACCTGCCGCGCCGCAACCAATCATTAGCATCATCGTCTTCTGGTCCAAACGGAACGCTTTTGCAAGGTTCGAACCGATAGCGGCACCTGTTAAAACAATAGGCGCCTCCGCTCCGACTGAACCGCCGAAACCGATGGTCAGACCTGAACCCACCACCGATGACCACATGTTATGTGACTTGATGATGGACTTGCGCTGGCTGATTGCGTACAGGATTTTGGTAATACCGTGACTGATATCGTCACGGACAATATATTTGACAAACAACGCGGCGAGAGTGATACCGATGATAGGAGTAATAAGGTACCACCACGTGCGCCCGTCCGCAATCAGCTGATGCTCGACAAACCATTGGATGAGATGGATGAACGATTTGAGCAAAGCCGCTGCGGCGGCGGAAAAAGCACCAACAAAAAAGGAAAGGAGGAGCACTAAGTTCTTCTCGCTGATATGGCGTTCACGCCACTCTATCAATTTGTCGTTGAACGTGCTTTTCATTCGTCCCAGCCGATACCTTTGTACTTGTTGAGGTCCCATTCTTCCTCAACTTCGTTGAGGTAAATTGTTTGTTCTTCCTCTTGCTCGTTTGCCGTTTGGTCATTTTCTTCCCGCTCGATGACGGCAACATCAATTGGCGCGTGGGATATTTCGATAACTTGGTTCTGTTCCTTGTTCAGTTCCACCCACAAGGCATCCTTCATTTCGTCTATCCCCTCGCCGCTCACGGAGCAGATAGGAAGCACCGGAATACCAAGTTTGGAGTTGAGAGCCGCAATCTGGCTGTCAAGAGGCGGCAATTCGTTGCCTTCCTCGTCTATCCGCGGCAGGTCGCATTTGGTAATGGCGAGTAAGCGTGCTTTGGTGAGCAGTTCTGGGTTGTATTGCTCCAATTCGTGGAGGAGAATATTGTACTCGGCTTCGATGTCTTTGCTCGTGGAAGGAACCATAAAGAGCAATACGGCGTTTCGCTCGATATGCCTCAGGAACCGCAATCCGAGACCGCGGCCTTCGCTTGCGCCTTCTATGATGCCGGGTATGTCCGCCATACAGAACGAGCGGCCGTCACGATACGAAACGATTCCTAATTGGGGCGTGAGAGTAGTGAAGGGGTAGTCGGCAATCTCCGGCTTGGCGGCGGAAACAACACTCAGCAAGGTTGATTTGCCGGCATTGGGGAATCCGACAAGCCCCACATCTGCCAGCACTTTGAGCTGCATGATAACAGTCCGCTCTTGAGCCGGTTCGCCCGGTTGTGCATAACGCGGAGCCTGGTTGGTCGCTGTGCGGAAATGCCAGTTGCCAAGTCCTCCGCGACCGCCTTTTAGCAGCACGACACGCTCGTCATGGGATTTCACTTCACAGATATACTCACCCGTCTCTCCGTCATAAACAACGGTTCCGCAGGGCACTTCAATAATCTTGTCCTCGCCGTCTTTGCCGAACGAACGGCTTTGACCGCCCTTGCCGCCATCTGTCGCCATGATATGTTTCTGGTACTTGAGATGAAGCAGGGTCCAGAGATTCCGGTTGCCGTG
>Ga0247610_10007147_pt1 | contig 11497 bp, 8 predicted proteins | sample 174DNAGHGhighgp2_FD_193483 | JGI IMG/M metagenome (GOLD analysis project Ga0247610, IMG submission 193483) | Sheep rumen microbial communities from Palmerston North, Manawatu-Wanganui, New Zealand - 1742 DNA GHGhigh gp2 | ecosystem: Host-associated > Mammals > Digestive system > Stomach > Rumen ...
AGCTTTACCCTTAAATGAAATATTATTAGTCTCTTCTATAGCACCTAAAGCATTATTTACAGAATCATCCTGAGATATAGGAGACTGAAGCAATTTGTCAATAACAGCAGACTGTTTAACTTTAAACTCAGCATCTTTTCTACCACGTTTGATCTGAATAGCCCAAGCACCATAAGCTTCTGATAATGCTTCATAAGTATAAGCTGCGACCATTTCTGCTCTTCTAATACGTCTAGATGATGTATCTGTATGTCTAATGAACTTGTTATCTGCTAATAAAGCATTAGTATAGAGTAACACTTCTACAAATTCTGTAGGAAGATTATAATACTCCATTACTTCTTTAGTAATAGGATCAATTAGACAGTCATTAAAGTTATCAATACCATCTGCTCTACTTCTACCACCGAACAAGTCTAAGAATTCAATATACATTCTCTTGTTATTTACATCAGAAATGGAGTACATATCTGTAGGGCAATCTTTAAGTCCACCAAGAAGCATACAAGCGCTATAATTAAGCTCATAAACAAGATAACCATCACTGAATTTAATCCAGTCATTATTTTTAAATCTATCTTCAGCTTTAAGTTTATCAGTCCAATGATATGTAATTTTAGCTTTATTAAGAACTTTTTCTAATCCATCCACATATGCAACTACAACGATAAGTGGAATAAGTGTTCCAAGGATTTTACATCTTGAATACGTTGTAGCTACACTAGGTTTAATACTAGAATAAAGTTCAAAAAACTCCTTATCTTCAGAATATATTACATCAATAATAGATTGAGCAATCATACTATGAGTATTATCGTCGTAATATAAAATATTAAGTTCTCCAGATTCAGAAGACTTCATTACACCATAAGGAACACCCTTATTCTCATAAATCTGTCCTGGATAATCTGCTCTAATTTCATCCTGATTGAAATAAATTTTAACATTTTTACTTTCTATAGAATTAATCTTAGAAGCTATATCAATATAATCAATAGGAAGCTGATACTTATTACAGATCTTTGTATTATCACCAAAGGAGATCTTGAGTTTTCTACCTTCATATTTAGTAAGAGCTTTAATAAGAGCAGATGCTACAGGATTAGATCTGCCATTACCATCATTATATCTTCTTACATAAATCTTCTGATAGTTACTAATAATCTGAGCTGTTCCTAAGTCTGTTTTAAGTATAGGCATGTTTAAAAACTGTGTAGCAATAGTTTTAGCATTACCTCTAAGTAAAAATCTATTATCAATAGGGATAGGTATATCTAGTCTTATAGTATGTCTCTTACCATTGAAATCTTCATACTTTGTAATATATGTCTTGATTCTATCTTCAGATGTAGAATTATCTTCTGTGGTCATATCAATAATCCCCATAGGAAGAGATGTTGTTGTGAAATGATTGAAGCATTTCACAATATCAGCATCAAGATCATAATTCTTATCAAAATTTACATAAGTAAGATTATTCCAATCATCATTAGGCGTAGCAATATTAAGACTAATAGGTTCTATAGTATTCTGGCTCTGATTTTTTGAGAGTATATCTTTAACAGAAATATCATTAACCTTTTTGTTTAAGAATTCATCCGCTAATTTATTGAATCTTGCTGCTCTAGTAGTAGATAATTTAATTCCAGGATCAGCTTCAGCATCAATCTGATTGATAATATCTTTCAAATCTACATCTAATTCCATAGAATCAATAGCAGCATCAGTATCGGGCATCTTATCTGCATATGCTGAAAACTTGGTAGCAATAGCAGCTAAATCGTCATCAAATTCTTCAGCTTTCTGAGGGTCTTGTCCAATAGAAACACCTTTAGTCTCATCTTCTTTTTTCTCTTCCTTGGGGGGATTCTTCTTATCTACTATAGAATTATAATCATAAACAGATTTAGCTATCTCTTCTTCTTTAACTTTCTGACTATCTTTATAACCATTAGCCTTATTTATAGCATTAGTAAGATTTTTTACTTGATTTTTATTTTGTAACTCTTTTCCAGTAAGATCAATACCTTGTGTAGTCTCAAACTTATCATACAAATCAGCTTTAATAGCTTCAGGAGACATAGTTGTAGATGTATCTACATCAACATCTGTAGGGTCAAATCTCTCATTAGATGTAATTTTAACAATAAAATTTCTAAATTTATTAGCTAACTTCTTAATTTCTGTATTGTCTTTCATTTCCATGAAGTTCATCTTAAAGATAGATGATTCTCCAAAGAATATAATATCAGTATCTTTAAAAGTCTGCTTAACCTTCTGAGGATTTCGCATCATAAGTTCATAGATAATAGATACTGGGTTAATACTTTCTCTATAAAGCCACATTCTAGAAGCATCTTTTCTATTCCAATCGTTTATTGGAATGAAAATAGTCTTCTTTCTATAACCAGCAGCTTCTATTCTACTATCATTAACAAGTCTATTTAACAAATCAAGATATAAATCAAAACCTTTTTTCTGATACCAAGTATTATTTTTAAAGAATGTCTGATTATAGAAATATAAATCTACAAACAAATTCTTCTTGTAGTAATTCTTAAGTTCAGGAAAAGCATATTTGATCTCAGGAACATCTTTTTTGATTTGTTTATTTATAGCTTGTATTTGTGAAGTCTTTCTGATACGATCTTTATACAATAATTTCTTTAACTGCACATCATATTTAGCATCCTCAGAGAGAAACATTACAACTCCTTCACCAAGAGGAATATAATCTTCACCTTCTATAAGACCATTTAATACATCATCTGATACAGATTCGCTAGAAGCACCTATTGAAGAACTTCCCACCATTGGAAGATTCATAGTAATTTGGAAACTTGTACCTATTTTCTCTAATGATCTTTTTATAGAATTGAGAGTTGTAGATATCTTTCTCTTAAACTTTGTAGTTGTAGCATATTTAAACTTATCTCCTAAGTTATCCATTGTTATCGGGGTAGCAGCTTCATATGTTACAGGGTTCCCAAATATAATATCATCTATTGTAGCTTCTGGAAATTTTGTCCTAATAAGATTTAGGATAGCTTTATAATCATTTACCTCAACCAATTTCCAAAATGTAGAAAAGTTCATATCAATTACTGTAACATAATCTGAATCTTCTTGATAATCTTTGGAAAATAAGTATCGACCCCAATTACCTTCTTTGGTTTCAGCTCCAGTAATAGCATCAGCAACAATAGCAGGAATACCAGTATTTACAGTATCTCTAAATTTGTTAATTACCAATGCTTTTACAATAAAATTAAATACTCGCTGTATATAAATCTGATAAACAGATGATTCTGTAGTGTCTACTCCTCCTACAAATCTAGGAATATCTACATAAATGTACTGCTTATCATTCATTGTATTGAATCTCATACAAAAGAATCCATCTCTCTCCGGAAATTCTCCTACAATAATATTCAATACTGGAATTTCATCATAGCACTTTAATTGTTTAACTAAGTCAGCATATATATCAGGAGTCAAAGACTGCTTAATTATAGCAGTATCTTTCTCAAATCCAGATATAATAAGATTATCAAATATAGACCCTTCAGTGATATAAGCTGATTCATCTAAATTATCTGACATTAATACTTTACTGTTAATAAAGTATGTAAGATCTTTCTCAATATAATATGACTGATATCTAGTTCTATTTACAGTCATTGGGTGTTTCATAAGACTTACAGAAGAATTTCTACTAGGAGTCAAAAGATATATAACAGACTCTGTCTTCTTATTTGGAGCAGTTTTATCTGTCTCCAAAGTAGGCAAATACATAGGTCTTTTATAGATCTTCAGATTATCCATATCTTTACTGAATATCATGACCAATCCTCCTATTCAAGTATTTATACATATGTGAAAAGTGATAATAATACCCATGAGTCATTAAACTCATGGGTATTATCACATACTTATCCAAACACTGAATCAGCATTACTGAAAATTGTTTTTTCATTATCGTATTCAAATATACGATCTAAAGCATTTAAACTAGTACTGGTATATATTGGATGAATCTGTACATTTCCTGAACTTGTACTAGTTGTAGTTCTAGCTACATTAACTCTAGAATCATATCCACAACAACTACAAGTATTATAAGTATAAGGTTGGCATAAAGAATCAAAACCCATATTAAAATTCATATAAGCTCCACATATTGGACATTGATACATAATCTATTCCTTTCTATTTTGTGTATTTATTCAAAAGTTATATTACTTGACAATGTCTCCTCATCTTGAGGTAATATCTTGGTTAAACTGTACAGAGATTGAACAACATCTGCACCTACATTTCTTAGGTTTCCACAACCAAAACTAACAAAATTCTTTTTATCCATTATAAACTCTTTAGTTTCTTTGTTAGCTTCTTCAGTAAATATACCTTTAACTGTACACTGGTCGCCATCATACGTAATTTTTATTTACTTTTAGGTAAATTTAATACTTTTACTGACTATATCATTATCCTATTATTAGGACACCTGCCACTTCCATTTAACCAGGACTTATCGGGAGGAAATGCCTGGACCTATATTATAATAGGCTGTACTCCCATTGTGGGATAGTCGATGATCTTTATCCATTTTACAGGATCTTAGATGCTGATTATTCAAAACAGAATATTTTCAAGCATTCACGCCCATCGTTTCCAATCACGTTGTAGCTATTCTGTTGTAAGAACGTTCCAGCAGTTCAACAGGTTCTCATTCTTGTGTTACCACAAGAAGCGACAATTTTGGCAACCTTTAAATTTACTTAAAAGTAAATTTATTTTATCTAAACTCGTCGTCGCCCCCCATTCCGCCAAGGTATAAATTACTTAGAACTAAGGTATCTATAAACATATTAGATGTATCTGTACCTATATCCTTATCTTCAAAATAAGGATAATATTCATAAAATTGATTTTCTACTATCATTGGCTTTGTATTTATAGTAGAAGATACTAATACACCTGTGGTTATTTCGTTTGTTCTAGTATCAACTGGGAACCTAGTAATTAATACCATTTTATCTTTAGTAGCTTCTACAGCTGCCATAAAGATAACGTCTAACCATGTTAATCTTCTATGGTATATTTGCTCTGGATTATTATCCGAAGATGAAAATCTTCCTTTAAACACCATAGGAGCTTGAATTATATTATCCGGTTTTCTTGGATCTATTACAGGACAATATATTGGAATTAAACGATTATTGTATCCTTCTATAAACTGTTCCATTTGAGCTTTAATAACATCATCTGAAAATGCTATTGCAGGATCTTTAGGAGTTACATAGATAACTTCTCCCGTCTTAGAATCAACAGCTTCTATTTGTTCTGTTCCTACAAACTGGTTTTCAAAAAACCTTCTCATATGGAACTGTACAAATGGAGCAAAACAAGCTAAGACTGCAGATAACGGTAAGGCTGTTTTATCAAAGTTGACTTTCATATCTTTAGGTTTATCTGCTTTTAACTCTGGAGCCGAGATAACTAATCTGGCAGCAAAGTCAGAAGTCTTACTCATATTAGCCATTCTAAAGATTCCTAGCTTACCTTTAATTCCATATCCTCTTTCATCTTTTTGAATATTGTTATTATTAGTACCACAGAACCAGTCATATATTTGTAATAACTGTTCCTGAAGTCTCAATGCTGTAGGACCACTCATATCAAATCCATATTCTTGTGTGGTTTGTAAAGATTTAGCACAAATAATAATTTGTTGATAAATCTTATTAATCTTTCCTACACCTACAGATCCTTTTGTAGAAGATTTAGAATTTGTATCTCTATAAAATGGTGGTATAATGATATACTTATTTATAAAGGCGGTATTTTTATTAGACTCTAAAAAATTTACCTTTATATTTCTTCCTATAGAATTAGTTCCTTCTTTAAACTTAATTTTATCTAAATTCTTTCTTAAGAATTCCATACCAGTATGACCCTTAGGATCAGGAACCAAGTATCCATTATGATCTAATGAGTAATAATCTGTCTTAGCGATGATTCCTTTAATTCTAGAATCGATCTTAAACCAAGTTTTATAATATAAAGGATTTAAAAACCACCCATTTAGATTTACATAGGCATATGTTCCCATTCTATCTTCTTGTGTCATACCAAATATTTTATAAGACAATAATCCATTTTCTGTAGGAACACCTTTAGAATCATAAAATATAGGGTCAGTGACAGGTTGACATTCATTTACTTTAATAAATCTGTCAATATCTAACACTTCTATTTTTAGTCTATTAGTAACTTGCTCTAACTCACTCTTAGTAAGCTGATTATATCCATCTGCTTCATCTAATATATCAGATAGATAAAAATCAACTTCACTAGGATTTTGATAAACAGAAGACATTCGTATCCTCCTTTCAAATGGTTAATTATAATTATGTGAAAGAGATAAAAAATAAAGGATGCCACTTTTTAGCATCCTTTATTTTCATATTCATATTTTGAATAAGATTAACTTCATGATTCATGATAAGTGATTTGAATTTGCCACATGATTGATTCATGATCAAGGAGATATAAGTTAAACTTTGATATCATATAATTCGTATTATAACTTTTGAATTTTGTTATTTACTTTGACTAATACTCCATACCGTTTGAAGGTTTTCCTTACCATGATTCATTTGCTTATATTGAATAAATACGGATGTTAACTCATGTCTGGTTTATGAATATATTTTCCCCTTCTTAATTCTTACATTGTTTTATTTGGTAATCAATATCAATCTACTTCGATCATAATAAGATTTTGCCACTTCGTAATTATTCAGATTATATAATTTAATAAACTTCTTAGCATCTAATTCAGATTTAAAATAAAGATTTTTGGTATCGTAAAAATTGTAACAAGCCATTGTATTAGGCTCAAATACATCACAAGAAACTGGCATTTTATATACTTTACCATTATCTTTATCTCTTAAAAAATACTGATAATCTGTTTCTTCTATGTCTGTTGCTGGAATTAATATGTATTCACTCATTTTAATCATCTTCCTTTACGTTGATTATTTTATTACCATTCTCATCGAAAAATCTCTTATCTATAAAGTAGAAAGGAATCTTCTTTTCGTCTTGTTTCTTTCTGATATTTTCAGATCTAGCATTCAATTCATATGTATCAATTATAGTATCATTTACAGAAAGAGCATATTTGTTCAATGTGGGTAACTTAGCATAATAGAATTTCATAATATGTCTAAATCCCATATCTACTAATTCTACAAACATTGTATCTGGATCTCTTAATCTACCAAGAGCTTGTCTGGTTAATACAGAAGATTTAAATGGTTCTGCTAATACTACAGCAAGTTTAAGTCCTTTAATATCTTCACCTAAACCAGCACTCTTTGTTGTAGTTAATAAGAGTTTCTTTGTATCTCTTTCTTTGATTTTGTCCTCTTTACAAAGTAAAGAAGTGAATATACCAACTTCTCCAGATACTTGTGGAAAGTTATCTATTATCCATTTATATACTCTAAGTATACCTTCATTAGTTCCTATATAAAATAAAGCTCTTCCACCACACTTAAGATACATATCCATTATTATATACATCATCTGATAAAAATATGGGTTAGTAGTAACAAAGTTTACATATTTATTTCTGTCCAGTCCATAAACATTCTTACATCTACTTATATCTCTTGGTTGTGGATGTGAATTCCATTTAATAGCAACATAATTAGTATGAGGATCACTCTCAGCATTAAATAAATCAATACATGGTACATTCTTTAAAGATAATGTAAAGATTTTATTTTCCTGCCAGGAAGATCTATTGGGAGTAGCAGTCACATAATATGTTCTAAATACATTAGTAAAGAAATCCAGCATAAGCATATTAGCAAAATTGGTATGAGCCTCATCTATAAACTTAAGACCTATTCCCAAGTTATAGAATACTAAATCTAACTTATCCCAACCATATGATTCACAAAATGATCTTATAGTTCCATGAGTACATAAAAATATCTTAGCATTTTGTGCTTTAGGACTTTTATTCTTTAATATCATATTCATAACAGAAGAACCAGATATAAAGAATATATCATCTTCTGTTAGAGAAGTATATTCTTTAATATTATTCTTCCATTGGTTGAGAAGTGTATTAGATCCAGTTATTACAATAGACTTAATCCTTAAATAAACTATAGTAGCTATACTACAATATGTCTTTCCCTTACCAGTATTTAGATTAACAGATAATTGAGGTTGATAGCTGTTCTCTTCATACTGATCTAAACCAATCATAAACTTAAGAGCTTCAGATTGTTGATTATCTCTAGGTTTATATTTCATTCCAATTGGTCCAGTTTCTTTATAAGGATTTGGTGGTATTGATTCATGATATTTTACACCAACCCATTGTTTGACCTTCCATATATCTAATCCTCTAGGAAGTATAAGAGTTTGTGTAGTAGAATCATAATACATACCAAGAATATCCATCTTATGATTTATAGGATTCCATACCATGAAGTTTCGTTCTAGAGCAGGACATGAACCTAATTCATATCCTTCAATTTTGATACATGAATTACTAACAATAACATTTGGCATAATGATACATCCCTTAGATATTTGAATTTAAGAATTGTGTTATTGAAGCTTCTAAGTCTACTTCAGGATTTGCAATAGTAGGATCATATGAAAACACATTAATCTTATCACTAAGTGAGATATAAGGGCAATTAATTACATTGTAAGCTAATATATTATAATCCATCTTAAGAGAAGTATTATGCATAGCAATAGAGCTAGCTACTTGATTAGATCTGCTTAATACATCAATAGTATTTCGCATAGGAGCTACTGCTCTATTAAATCCTAACTGTCTCATAGTAGGCAATACTTCAGATGTTACCCAATGTTTAAATTCTACAGCAGCCGGTAATTTACTTCCAAAAATTAATGAATATAAACCTGATTCATTAATCCATACTGGAGTCTGAGGTCTTCCCAAATTATCGATAATTGTTGGTGCTGGATGAGGTGGCGTTTCACCACCCCATCTATCTCTTGGATCTATATGCTGTTTTAGAGCGTTAGTTACGTCACTATATCCTAAAGCTGAAGCTACATCTCTTCCCACAAACCAAGGATTATCATATTGATCTAATATTGTTCTTACACTGCCAAATAATTCATTTGTGAATTGCTGCATTAAATAATTTTCCATACTTTAAATTCTCCTTAATTATTTGTATAGGTTAGTTTTATTGATCTTCCATCTCAACTGTAACAATATCTTCATCAGAGTATGTGGTATCTTTAACTAACTTTAATTTTACTCCTGTTACATATTCTATAGGAACAATGATATTACCAAAAGCAAATGAAGTTTCCACAAATTCGTTACTAATAGTTCCACCATTGATTTTTGCTTCATGATATTTATTTATACTATCAATAATTCCAGCATAAATAACTTTAATTAATGAATCAACAGACTTAAATACATATGTTGATTTATTATCAGGATCTTCAGGTAAAGGATCAGCCATAGTATATACATAGTTCCCGTTTTCATCCTTACTACAAAAATCTTCAAGATCTACTTTAGTCTTAATTCTATCCATTCCCCTTAAATAGAATGTAATTTTTACTTTCTGATTATCCATTTTCTGTTCTCCCTCATTTAAAATATATTAAGCAGTCTATTTATTGTCATGTAACCTAATATAAAAATATACAAAATCAGTACCATAGTAAGGTAACTTATTGTAAATTTTCTATTGGTTCTTATAATATTATTGTATCTAAGTATAGCAGCTGTAAGACTCAAAAATAATAGAACTATAATAAAAATTAATAACTTAATCATATTATTTTTAAATATTAAGGAAGGAGAGTGAATAATTCTCTCCTTCCTTAAATATTTATTCCTCCAAATAGTTTTCTTCGTTTACATCTGGGTCTTCGCTAACATCTTCTTTAGCAACAAATATAAATGGCTTAGTAGTCTTTCTCTCCATACTATCTTTCATCACATAGGTAGATCTTTGATATTCATCCGTAATAAACTTCTGAGGTTGTTCCATATAAAATACATCCATATTAGATGTAGTATGTAGTCTCCTGTTAGAAGAATGTATAAGAGATCTTGAAATCTTCGAATACTGAAGTCTCTTGGTAATAGATCTATTATTAGATAAAGATTCACTTAATGTAAGTATTTGATAATCTTCATATATAGCAGACCAGTTTGGTAATTCTAATATATCACTACCAGATCTCATCTGATTCATTAGCAATACTTCAAAATGTACTGAATTAATCTTAATATTTCCAGATAAATTAGTTTTGATAAAATCTGATAAGATTGTATTTCTGTTATAAGATTTGGTAGACTTTTTATTATCAATGATATTCTTAATAGCTTTCATTGTTCTAGAAAGCTCATTATTCTTTACATCTATAACAAAAAGCTGTTTATCTTTCATCTTATTCATATCTAGTTCATAAACACCATCGTCATTAGTTCCAATAGTATTCATATAATCTATTAAATCCTGATGAAGATAAATACTGTCTGCTTCATTATCACTATCAGATGACTTAATAGTTCTTCGTTCTCCATTAGGATATACTATATCAAAATACAAAACATAACTTGTAAGATCCATATCTGATTCTATGTCTTCGCTATCATCTTCATCTTCAAAATCATCTTCAATAATCAATTTATAACCTTTATAATTCACTTCATCTTTAAGAGTTATTTGATTATACTCTACATTAAACAAATCAAAGAACCCATCTGTCCAATGCATCTTAACAATAGCAGATTCAAGAAGATGTTTTGCAGACAAAAGAATCTGTGTGTAAATAGATGATAATAACTCAGCTGCAATTTGACCTATATTAATATCTCTATTAGCAAAAGCTAAGTCTCCATAACATCTATAACAAATTCCTTGCTCTCTAGCAGCACTAGCACAAGTCATAGGAGATCTAAGATAGATAAGCCGACCAATAAGATGTTTATCCTTAGTAGCATCTATTCTCTTATCCACACCATTAGGATTAGTTCTATAATACCTCATATCGAACTCATCTAACATATCTTCATTCTCTATAACTATCTCTTCAAAATGCTTAGTGTCACATACATAAGTTGGATCTGGATGTAATTTAGCATCCTGATTATTAAGTCCTAGGTTTCTAGCAAAAGCCTTTTGTTTATATACAGACGCAACTCTGTATACTCTGGTCGGTTCCAGACACTTCCATTACAGAAAGTGAGCAGATCATTTGTTTATCCCTCACCATTACGTGCTAGGGCCAGGATTTTTCTTCCCACATTAGCTTTGGGCTCTACTCTCCCGTAAGGAGATGATCGTTGAACGTTCTTTCTAAAGAGTACGATTAATTGTGACCATGAATAAAAGTTCACCGGTTTAGCCGATTACGTTTTATTCTAATTAATTTTTCCCTATTGTCTTGAAAGTTTCGC
>Ga0247610_10007149_pt1 | contig 11495 bp, 6 predicted proteins | sample 174DNAGHGhighgp2_FD_193483 | JGI IMG/M metagenome (GOLD analysis project Ga0247610, IMG submission 193483) | Sheep rumen microbial communities from Palmerston North, Manawatu-Wanganui, New Zealand - 1742 DNA GHGhigh gp2 | ecosystem: Host-associated > Mammals > Digestive system > Stomach > Rumen ...
AGTCTTCAAGTTCTCCTTCATCCAGCACTGGGTGCCGATCTGCACGGTGTTGTAGGTGTTGCCGTCGTAGTCGGTGACGGTGGGGGTGCCGGGGCAGGAGACGCCGGGCGTGAAGGAGAGGGTCTCGCCGTAGGCCGTGCCCGCGCTGTTGGTGGCGTAGGCCCGCACATAGTAGGTGGTGTTCACCGTAAGACCGGCTATGTTGCTGGTGAACTCGCCCAAACCGGTGCCGTCGGAAGAGTGCTGCCCCGTAACGGACGGGTTGGCGTTTGTGCTCCAGCAAACGCCGCGCTCGGTGACAGGGGCTCCGCCGTCAGCGGTCACCATGCCACCGCACATTGCGTGGTTCTGGATGATGTTGCTCACCGGTGAAGTAATCACCGTGGGCAACTCGGCCACGGCAGTCACGTCGTTGGTGGTGAAGGTGACCTGCTGTCCGTAGGCCGTGCCGAGGCTGTTGGTGGCGTAAGCGCGGGCGTAGTAGGTGGTGTTCGGGGTGAGACCGCTCATCAGTCCGGTGAAGCTGCCCACACCGGCGCCGTCAACGGTGTGCGCGTCGTTGAGGGTCGGTTGCGGGTTGACACTCCAGCAGATGCCGCGAGCCGTCACGGGGTCGTTGCTCATGCTGGTCACGATGCCGCCGCAGTAGGCCGATGTCTGGGTGATGTAGCTGACCACCGTGGTGGTCACCATCGGGGTGCTCTCGATGTATGGGTTGGTGAGTGCCTCCACCGTGGCCTGCAGCAGGGTGATGGTGTCGCGCAGGGCGGCGAGCGTGTCCTGCAGGTCGCACAGCGAGACGCTCTCGCAGCCCGCCGCCGTCACGAATCCCGCATCGTTGGTAAGCTGGCTGAGGCTGGTGGGCACTGCAGGTGCGTTGGTCAGGTCGTTGTAGTCGCCGCTGAAGCCGTTGCCTGCCGCCTTCGCGTATAGTGCGTATGGCACGCTCAACAGCTGCTGCGTGGAGGTCACGCTGTAGTTGCTACCGCCGTTGGGGTCGGTCTCGGTTTTCAGGAAGTAGGGGCCGTTCGCCCAGTTGATGTCGGCGAAGACGCCCTGCTGCGCGTTGCCGCCGCCGATCTCCACAGTCATCAGGCCGTTGGCGTTCGTGGTGGCCGTCAGGGTCTCCACATACACGGCGCTGCCGTTGGCACTCCCTTGCAGGACGCTCACGCGGACGCCCACTTGTGTGTTGGTCACCAGCGCATTGCCGGCGTTTCTCACCACCGCTTGGTAGGTGAGCTTCTCGGGTGCCTGGGCCATCAGCGTCGCGACGGCCAGCACCATGATTGTCATTGTGATAAGTTTCTTCATTGTTTTATCGTTTTGGTTTGTATTGTTGGTTCCCCACACTGCGCTTTGCTTGTGTGGCTGCCCCCACACTGCGCTGCGCTTGTGTGGGGTTAATTGCACTGCGTGCGTTTAGCCTCTCCGAGGCTATGGGTTCGTATTACTTACGGATGATTTTGAAGGTCTTGAGGACGCGCTTCTCGTCGCGCACTTCCAGGTAGTAGGTTCCGGTGGCGTATTGGCCGATTTGGAAGGAGGTGAGGTCGTCGGTGACGGGGAGGGTCTGCAGGCGTTTGCCGGTGCCGTCGTAGAGGGTGGCGCGGAGACCGCCAGCGGAAATCTCGAAGCCGTTGAGCTGCAGTTGCGCGAGGTTCTCGGTGGGATTGGGATAGACCACCGCGTTGAGCGCAATCTGCGGGTAGTCATCGACCCCTACGGTCATGATTTCGTAGGGTTGTTGCACGCCCTCCGCCACGGAAACGGAGCCGTTGCTATTTGAGGCGGTCTGCACCGCAATCTGCCCGACGGTGTAGCTCACGCTGCCGCCGTTGCTTTGAGCGTCGCCGCCCACCGGCACGATGGCCGACTGGGCGGAGACCATCCCTGCAAGAAAGAGCAGGGGAAGGATTAGAAGGATTGTCCTGTTCATAATGAATTGCTATTTTGAGTGTTAATTGATGATTAGTCTTTGAGGCAGCGGACGGAAAGGGCATAAGTAAGACTGTATAGATTATTCCTATTCACACCTATCCCCCCATTATATAAATAAAAAGTGTATCCTGAATTAGCATCTCCCAGCGTTGAAGTCCAAAAATAGGCATTGGTACCAAATGTAGCGTATAATCCATTGGTTCCATTGCGGCGTCCTGCAGGTAAAGCGCCAAAACCGGATGCATTGTTTGCAGACAAATCATTCCCGATTGCACAATTGGAAGTACTGGCGACCCAACCATTTGTACCCGCAAGGGCCTTACCGATATATGCGCTATTATTGCCACACAAGTACTCGCTTTGACCACTCATGTAATCGCACAATTGCAGCCATTCCGGCTGACTTGGCACATGCCAACCTTCGGGGCAAACTCCTTGTACTCCAGATGGATTGGCATGGCTCGAAGAAGCACCGTGCATCAAAGCGGACCAATTGTAAAGGTAACCGTATGCGAGTACGTTGTCTGAATTATTGTCTGGATAATAGCGATAAGGAGTAGTGGCGCTGGTTTCCGAACCCAATGCGATGACTGTGCCGTCAGAATAGTGCGTGGAACGAATATTTTCCTTTATCCAACATTGTTCGCCTATCTGCACTGTGTTATAGATATTGCCGTCGTAATCTGAGACGGTAGTTTCGCCATGGCAAGGCGAAGGATTAACAGATGATGTGTCAGGAATTATTTCGTCAGCAGCCGTACCACGGACGCAGCGTACAGACTTTCCCGAATATTTTACACTTGTGGAACGCATATCAAGAGAGAGATTGTACCGAAACTCTTCATAGACTGCCATTTCAAGGCCATTGTCGGTAGCGCTCCAAAATTGCGCACGTTGCCCGAAGTAGTTGTTGGAATAGTAGCTGTTGTAGTACCCGGCGGGAAGGGCTGAGAATCCTGTGGCGTTTGTGGTGGCGGGACTGCCACCAATGTCGCAGCCGCCACTGCTTGTGTTCCATCCGTCTGCAGCCGCCAAAGCCGCTGCTATCCCATCACAATCATAGTCATTTTGGCCAGCCACGTAATTTGTAAGCTGAATCCATTCAAGATTACTTGGAACATGCCAGCCATTAGGACAAATACCCTGAACATCGGATGGATTTGTCGTGCTGGAATTAGCATTCCTCATAACGGCTTTCCAATTGTAGAGATAACCATAAACCGACACATTGTTTGTGTCGTTGTTGGGCGCATAGAGGTATGGGGTAGTGCTGCTGGTGGAGAAATTGCTTTCTATGAGGGTACCATCCGAATAATGCGTGGTCCGCAAATTCTCCTTCATCCAACATTGCGTCCCAATTTGCACCGTGTTATAGATGTTTCCGTCGTAGTCGGTGACTGTCGGGGCTTCTGGGCAAGAAAGCGCAGTCACAGGGGCAGCAGCAGTGGTGAAGGATATCTCTTCGCCATAGGCCGTGCCGACACTGTTGGTGGCATATGCACGAACATAATATGTCGTTTCTGGTTGCAAGTCAGTTAATGCGGAGACAAAAACGCCGGTGTCAACCCCGTCGGTAGTATGGTTTCCATCAAGTGTGGGACTTTGGGAGATGCCCCAACAAACACCTTTTTCGGAGACTTCTGCTCCTCCATCGGATGTGACACGTCCACCTGCCACAGCAGTCGTGGAAGTAACATCACTCACTTCAGAGGTAAAGACGGTAGGCAATTGGATAACAGGGGTCGGAGGATTTTGTCCTTCTTCCAACTCTTCTATTCTGCTGCGCAGACTGTCGATGGTATAGTTTATAGATGCGAGAAAATCAGCAAGTTGTGCTTCGGTAATGTAATGCATATCATTGTTGAATGCACTCACATCCACAGGAATCTGAGGGCGATTGGTCAAGTCGTTGTAGTCCTTGTCCCATGCGGTGAATAGCGGGTCGGTTTCGGAATATGCAGTCAGATACGGCACATCATTTTCAAACGCACTCACATTTGTGGGTACCGTCGGAATCACCGGCTTGTTAATCAGGTCGTTGTAATCTTTGTTCCACGCATTGTATTGCGGGTCGGTTTCGGTGTAGTCAGTCAAATACCCCGCATCATTGGCAAAAGCGCTCACATTTGTCGGAACAGTTGGAATTGTCGGCTTGTTAACCAATGAATTGTAATCCCCGTCAAAGCCTGCCGGCAATTTCACAAAGCTGCCGCCTGTCAGGAAAATGGTGTCGTGGCTGATGCTCAATATCTGCTGTTCAGCGGTCAGATAGGGGACATCGTTGGTGAACGCACTCACATTGGTGGGAACCGTCGGAATGGTGGGGATGTCTTCTGCGGTCAAGTAGGGTACGTCATTGGTGAACGCACTCACATTCGTGGGCACCGTCGGAATGGTGGGGATATCCTGCGTAGTGATGTAACCCGCATCATTCGTGAACGCGCTCACATTCGTCGGAACGGTGGGAATTTCAGGCACGTTCGTCAGGTCGTTGTAGTCGCCGCTGAAGCCGTTGCCCGCCGCCTTCGCGTACAGCGCGTACGGCACGCTCAGCAGCTGCTGCGTGGAGGTCACGCTGTAGTTGCTCCCGCCGTTGGGGTCGGTCTCGGATTTCAGGAAGTAGGGACCGTTCGCCCAGTCGATGCTGGCGAAGGAACCCTGCTGTGCGTTGCCGCCGCCGATTTCCACGGTCATCAGCCCGTTGGCGTTCGTGGTGGTCGTTTGAGTCTCCACATACACGGCGCTGCCGCTGGCACTCCCTTGCAGGATGCTCACGCGGACGCCCACTTGTGTGTTGGTCACCAGCGCATTGCCGGCGTTTCTCACCACTGCTTGGTAGGTGAGCTTTTCGGGTGTCTGGGCCATCAGCGTCGCGACGGCCAGCACCATGATTGTCATTGTGATAAGTTTCTTCATTGTTTTATCGTTTTGGTTTGTGTTGTTGGTTCCCCACACTGCGCTTCGCTTGTGTGGGGTTAATTGCACTGCGTGCGTTTAGCCTCTCCGAGGCTATGAGTCCGTTTTACTTTCGGACCAGTTTGAAGGTTTTCAGGACGCGCTTCCCGTTGGGCACTTCCAGGTAGTAGGTTCCGGTGGCGTGCTGGCCGACTTGGAATGATCAGTCTTTGAGACAGCGGACGGAGCAGCCAACATCAGGCAACCACGGCCGCATGTCCACGGTACTCTTGTCATAGCCCCAAGACACGGAATACGGGCCCAGTTCTTTCCCATACTGTCCACAAGTGGAGCTCCAGAAGTAGGCGCTGACCGTCATGGATTCATAATCACCGCCGTAATAGCCGGCGGGCAACGCGGAAAAACCGGTGCCGTTGTTGGCGGTCATGTCCTTGCAGACGTGACAGTTGGGGTAAAAGCCTAACCCCTCCTCCCACTTCTCCTGCGCAGACAAAGCCTTTGCGATGCTGTTCTTGCTTTTCCCGCTCACCCACTTGGGCTGCGCCTTCACATAGTCGAACATTTTCTGCCATTCTGCCTTGTTGGGAATATGCCAGCCGTTCGGACAGAGCCCCTGCACGCGTTCGGAGGATTCACTGCTCATGGTGATGTTCCGCACAGCCGCAGGCCAGTCATACAGATAGCCGTACACAGGCACGTTCGCGCTGTCCCATCCTGGCGACACCATGCCGTTGGGATTCACTTCGGCACCATCCGCATAGCGGGTGGCCCGCATGTTCTCTTTCAGCCAGCATTGGCTGCCGACCTTCACTGTGGCATACGTATTGCCGTCAACATCGCTGACCGTGAACTGCCCACAAGCAGGCTTGGTGCGGAATGCCTGGTCGTTGCCATACAGAACCGCGTCGTTGTCGAGAATGACGTACGCACGGATGTGGAAGTCCGTGTTGGGTTCCAGCCCGTCGAGGACGGACTTCCAGGAATCGTTCTGCACGTCCCAGGAAGCGGTGACGACCCGGTAGTTCTCCACAGTGGGGTTCGGACGGTAGCTGCAACACACACCTTTTTCGCGAACCTTCACGCCGCCGCGGTCGTACAGGTCGTACCCGCCGGTCATGACGGAGGTGTCGGTGATGTTGTAGGCGGCAGTAGTGTTCAACGCCGCGCGCGTGTGAAAGGACTGGTTTTCCCCGTAGTCCACACCATCGGCGTGTTGCACATACGCCCGCACGTAATAGACGGTTCCCGGGTTCAGGTTCGAGAGCGTGGTGGTGAACTTGCCTGTCCCCGACCCGTCGGAAGTGCGGTTTGCGGCGACGGTAGGGTTGATAACTGTATCGTAGCATATTCCGCGCTCCACTATTGTTTTGCCGACATACTTCTCCCCGTGGATTTCACCACCGCATAGTGCAGAAGTGGCGGTCATGCCTTCCGGGTTCAGTGTCACAACTGCAGGAATCTCAGCCTTGGTGGTGAACTCAACCTGTTCCCCGTACGCGGTTCCCGCCGCATTGGTCGCGTAAGCCCGAACGTAATAATGTGTGCTGGGGGTTAGACGGTCCAGTGTTGCACTGAAGTGTTTCTGACCATCGTTCGATGCCTTGACACAAAAGGCCTTCCCGAGGCCAGGGTCAGCTGTTTTGCCGAAACAGAACCCGCGTTCCGTCAGCTCTCCGCCGTCGTAGTCGATTTTACCTTTCGCCATGGCCGAATATTCCGTGATGGTAATCGGGAAACCCGTCTCTACAGAGGGCAGTTGAATCGTCGGTGTGACGAGGGTGTCGAGCTTTAGAGTGGTGTCGGCCGTTGCTGTTGCCAATTCCGGTTTCTGCTCGACTGTTTTCTCTTGAGCAGAATAGTCGGCGGCAGACCGTTGAACCGAAGGCATTTCAACAGATGTCGCAGTATTTGAGGATTGTGCCGATTCCGGAGCCGACTTTGGCGCGACAGAGGTGCCCGTCTCTGGAAGCACATATCCATAATGCTCCAGCAACTGCCGTTTCCCTTCCGAAGTTTGCAGGCTGAATCCGATTCCGACCTTGAAGCCTAACGATAACAGATCTTTGAACTGGTAACCACTCGCTTTGCTGTGATTTATGTCATAGAACCCGACAAATTCCGCTGAGAGAAGAAACCCATTCATGTCGAACATGAACCCTGTGGCAAGCATCGGACCCATTTCCACCTCGTCTTTCAGGTGGAAATGCCGCTCGTCGTAATAGAAACTTTTGTAGTTGAACGTCCGATAGCCGAATCCGGCACCGAGCTGCCAAGTCACAGGTTTCCATACGCGGAAAGACATGCCCAAAAGGCCATCCAAATACGACTTGGAGGCGACCTCCGGATTGTAGTTGCCTGGCACATTGGTGGAGAAGGCTCCTTTGAAACGGAAATTCGACATGGCGCTCAAATACCAGCCCACATGCTTCATGGTGCCGATCTTGAAGCCATAACCCATGTTCCTGAATGAGGATTGCGCCCATAGTGCCTCCGTGTTGAATGTCATGTAGAAATCCTGCATCGCCGCATACTCCTTTTGGCTCGGAGGACGTTGGGCGGAACCGGTTCCCATTGTCAGTCCGATTAGCAGAACGACGAGGGGCAGTGCACCTCCGACAGTGCACTTCCCCCTGCTGTTATTATTTGTCGCTCTCATAGTCAAGAACCTTTGCATTTACGATCAGAAAAACAGGAGCTTTTTCTTCTTGGCAGAGTTTTGGCCGGAAGAGTTTTTCTCCTTGGTGGGCAGCGGCGAAATCTCGGGGTTATAGCCTTTGCCGGATTTGCCGACATTATAGAGCGTGTTGTTGATCATCAACCAGTCCGCGCTGTAAGTCAATCCTTCTTCCGTTTGGATGTCCATCAGCTTACCCTCCTTGTTGAAAAAGAGGTACAGGTTCTTCGGTTCGCCGTAATAGACTAATTCACCCGTCCACTCATGGCCCTTTCGGTCATAATTGTCGGGTCGGACCTCGCGGAAATAGGTTCTGTACTTGTACAGATAGATGGAATAACCGTCTTTCTGGCGGCTGATCACATCGTAGGGAAGCCCGTTCGGAAGTCCCCCGAACTGTTGCACCACTTGGTCGTAGGTGCTCCCCAACTCAAGCGAAAGCACCTTGTCGAGAGGCACATATCGCGGCATGGGTACAGTGGTTTTGCATCCAGTGAAAGTCATGGCAATCATTGCCATGGCGAATGCTGCTAAAAAAAGTCTTTTCTTCATAATTTTAAGTTTTTGATATTAAATTGGATTTTTAAGATTGAATATGCTGCTTGTTTGTTTCAAAACCCTTTCCCCTTCTCCGTCCTGTTGTCGGTGTTTACTTCTGATTTCACACTGGAAGTCGTAGAAGGAGAAACCTGTCTGGGGGACTGCACATGGCTTGGGACATTGCCCTCAGTCCTGTTCGGTTGCGCGTTTGGAGTCGCTTTTTTTGCCGGTTCGGGTTTGCTGGGCATCGGCATGGGTTTCATGTCGGTCGGGGTCACTTCTGATTTCTTGGATGTCGCTGATGTCTCCGTTAGGGATTTGGCATCGGTGGAATCTGAATCAAGCCCCTCCTTCGCCGCCGTTGTTTGGGAAGTTGAGGTGGCGAGGTTTTCATTCTCCTTTCCCGGAAGGGTTTTGACGACAAGAAAAACTATTCCGCACACGGTCGCCACGATTAAGGCTATAAGCATGGCGGACAGGGGTTTCGGCTTCTTTTTGGCAGGTTCTGCTAACGAGTCATTGCCCTGAGCCAATCCGGACGGGTCGGTCTTCTGCGCAGCCATTCGGACAATGTCTTTGGCAAACGGGCGCTCCCAAGGATGGAAGTCCAAGCATTGGGTGATGAGCGCACGGAGGTCCTGCGAGAGTTGTCCGGGCAGTTCAGGGACCGGAGTATCCTCATGCTGGTCCAAGCCACCGCTCCTGAACGGCAGACGTCCGGTCAGCAACTCGAACGCGGATGCCCCGAGAGCCCAGATGTCGCCGGCCATCAAAGGGGCGGAATCCTCCAAGAACTTCTCCGGCGGCATATAAGGCTTGGTGCCTTTCACCACCTCCTCCTCAACCTCTCCGGCCAAAGCGTTTTTCATGTTGAAGCTGATGCCGAAGTCGGTGATGACAAATTTGCCGTGGTCAAGCAAGATGTTGTCCGGCTTTATGTCCTGATGGATGATGGGCGGATGCTGATCGTGGAGGTGAGCCAAGCCGGCGGCCACATCGTGGAGGAACTCCCAGCATTTTTGTTCGGTACACTTCCCGACAAGCTTCTCTGCCGAACCGCCCTCATAGTAGGGCATCACTAAGTAAGGACAACCGTCAGCCACACCTAAGTAGGTGCATTTGAGCAGGTTGGAGTGGTTGAGGTTATAGATGACCGTGAACTCGTTACGAAACAGTTCGATGCCTCGCTCGTCCAATTGCGCCGACGGAAGGAAAATCTTCAGGGCGAGCTTTATCTTGGCGAAGGTGTCTTCCACATACCACACCTCCGAATAGCCGCCTTCTCCTAATTTGCGCAACAGCTTGTATCGCTTGTCAAACAGGGTGTTTTCTGTCAATTTCATATACTGTCCTTGTTGGTTTCGTTTGAATTACTTTCACTCTCATCGTGGGAATCGTTTTTGCCGGTCGAAAAATCACCGCCCGTTGTCTTCCCTTGTTTGCCTTTTCCCATGTTATCCGAGGGGCTGCCTGCGTTTTCCTGCGAGAGGGAGTCCTCTCCGGGAGAGGCGGATTGGAGAGCCGACGTGTCAAGCAGTTCTGTCTGCCGATTCGGAATCTCTTTCTCCCGTATTTTCCCTCTTACGACAAACAACAGGGTGGTCGCCAAGACTGCCAGCACAGCGAATATGGCCAGCCACTTCAGGATGGGCTTGCTTTTCTCCGACATTTTTGTCTGGGTCAGTGTTGTCTGTTCCTCCATGTCGGTTTCTTTCTCCGTGCCGGTGAGGACATCCGTTTCGGCATCGGATCCGCAGTGACTGACGTGGCAGAGTATAGAGGTGACATTGTCGTGCCAACGTTCTTCGGCCGCTTCCCACAACAAGTCGTTCCATTTGTCTAACTGGCTGGGGGCGAACACTTCAGAGGCATGGACGAGAATGCTTTCTATGCTCAACTTCTTGGGTTGCTTACCTGTCAGAGGCTTGTCCGGGATGGCACCGTGCAATCCGTCGCTACAGAGCAGGAAGACGTCCCCGTTGTGGAGGGGGATGGCCTTTTTGCGTGTTTCCGGCTTCACCTTCTCCGCGGAATCTCCCAGGCTTCGCATAATAATGTTGCTCTTCGGGTGGTTGAACGCATCAGCTTCCGTGATGTCTCCCTCATCGACCACCATCTGCACTAAAGAGTGGTCATGGGTGAGCCGCTCCAGCTTCCTCGTGATGGTGTTGAATCGGTATATCCTGCTGTCGCCGCACCAACCGACGTAGGCATTCCCCCTCAGTAGCCACAAGATGGCTATGGTAGTGCCCATACCGCTATGTTCAGGGTTTTGCTCGGCATCGAACTTGATGCTCATGTCCGCATACTGGATGGCCTCTTCAATTTTGCGGAGAAGTTCCTCGTCTGTCTTGCCTGAAATGTTCTCCAATTGGGTGCTGAAGAAATTGGAAACAGACTCTACGGCCGTGCGGGAGGCCACTTCACCGGCATTCATGCCGCCCATCCCGTCAGCAACCACCAGCAGACAACCTCTCTCGCCCAAGTCCATCATGCCCGAGAGATAGGGGGGATTTCCGTCACCTGAATATATCGAGTCCGACTGTGACAGGTCGGCACACACCAGACAACTGTCCTCGTTGTTGGCACGTGCCGCCTTGTCACAGTGTGCGGTAACAATGATTTGTGGGATATTCTGCATCTTGTTGCTTCTGGTTAGTTCCGTCTTCCATCCGGTGAATCCATGCCGCGGTCTCTGTCTCGGGGGGATTCGCCTCCCGCGCTGCGCGGGTCAGGGGAGTTGTTGCTGAAATCCCGTTCATTAGTCGCATTGTCCGTGTATCCCCGTTCTCCTTGCCCGCCACGGCTGTCTGAACGAGGGCCGGCCGGCTGCTGCTTGCCAGACGAGGTGTCAGGACTTTGGATGCCGCTTGCCACCGTTTTTGCCGGTTTGACGACAGCTTGGCCCTTGGCGGAGACACCCGGCTCTGCGCTCACCTTGGCCAATACCCATTGCCCTTGCATTTTCTGCGCCACTCCGAGGAGGAGGAGGTCCGGCGTATCGCCCATGCTTTGCTCCTTGATGAAAAAGCCGGCCACCACATCCCCTTCAGGCTGAACAAGGTCGTAGTAACTTTTGTCCTCCGTGAACGTAATCTCCTCCCAGACAGGATAGACAAATTCACCCGCATAGTTTCGTCCGAACCAAAACACGTAACCTCCCGTTTTCACCTTGTTCACTGGCTTTTTTAGCTGAAAGGAGCTGCCCCCGGAGGATGCCAATGGTGTCTTCAGACAGGCAAAACCAGATGCATACTCGTAGAAAGTCTCCGGCATTGCCAAAGGCACACTTTTTTTATCCGGGGTGCTGGCCTCCACGTTGTCAACCATCCCGAGACATTCGGCCACAGGATAATTGTCCTTGTCGAAAAGGTCGGGCAGGTTGTTGAGCAAGGCCACGTCTCCCGACTTCAAAACGAGGGCC
>Ga0247610_10007150_pt1 | contig 11494 bp, 6 predicted proteins | sample 174DNAGHGhighgp2_FD_193483 | JGI IMG/M metagenome (GOLD analysis project Ga0247610, IMG submission 193483) | Sheep rumen microbial communities from Palmerston North, Manawatu-Wanganui, New Zealand - 1742 DNA GHGhigh gp2 | ecosystem: Host-associated > Mammals > Digestive system > Stomach > Rumen ...
CCAGTCGCGAGGTGATGGGAAAGAACGTAGTACAGGTCATCGTCTGGGGCGCCTGGTTCATGATGACCATGACAATTTTTGGCATCTCCATGGAATGGCTGCTCGTAGTGACCGGAGGCTTGTCAACCGGTATCGGTTTTGCCTCGAAGGACATCATCGAGAACATCTACTACGGCATCTCACTGATGACCGGCCGCATCAAGGTGGGCGACATGATACAGGTTGACGGCACAATGGGCAAAGTAACCAGCATTAACTACACGTCGACAGTCGTGGAATCTGTCTACGGAGAAGTCATCACCTTCCAGAACTCACAGCTCTTCGCGAAGAACTATAAGAATCTGACGCGCAACCACGGCTACGTGCTGCAGGTCATCCCCTACGGAGTGGCCTACGGAAGCAACCTGCAACAAGTGATGACGCTGGTGGACGACGCCGTGAACAACATGCGCCACCAATGGATGGACCGCTCGAAGAAAGCGAAGTCAGTTATTGGCGAACTGGGCGATTCGAGCATCAATTTCAAGATTTTCGTGTGGGCCGACGCCGTCAAGAAATCGTATGTCATCAGCGACGTGCTACGCACCATCTACGACACGCTGAACCAGAACGGCATCGAGATTCCGTTCCCGCAACAGGACGTCCACATCAAGAACGAATAAGTTCTGTGCAGCGAAAAAAACAGCAAAAAGTTGGCTGTTTATAGAAAAATGCTTACCTTTGCAAGGTATTATGTGAAAGGACATAGACATGAAGCATACGTTTATTGCAGGACCCTGCGTGATAGAGTCGGCTGAACTGCTGGACATCGTGGCAGCTAAACTGGTAGAAATCAACCAGAAGCAGGGAACTGACATCATATTCAAGGCCTCGTTTGATAAGGCCAACCGCACCTCGCTGCACTCTTTCAGGGGACCGGGCATTGACCGAGGTCTCCAGATGCTCAGCGACGTAAAGGAAAAATACGGACTGCAACTGCTGACCGACATTCACGAGGCTTGGCAGGCAGAAGCCGCCGGAGAGGTGGTCGACGTGCTGCAGATACCAGCATTCCTGTGCCGACAGACCGACCTGCTGCTGGCCGCCGCCAAGACCGGACGCACAGTGAACATCAAGAAAGCCCAGTTTCTCAGCGGCAGCGACATGCGCTACCCCGTAGAGAAAGCCCGCGAGGCAGGTGCCAAGGAAGTTTGGCTGACCGAACGCGGCAATATGATGGGATACAACAACCTGGTGGTTGACTTCCGCAACATTCCAGACATGCTGGAAATCGTCGACAACGTCATCATGGACTGCACCCATAGCGTACAACGACCGGGCGGAGCCAACGGCAAGACAGGGGGCGACCGCCGCTTCGTGCCACAGATGGCACTGGCAGCCAAGGCCTTCGGAGCCACCGGTTGGTTCTTCGAAGTACACCCCACCCCAGACCTTGGCCTCAGCGATGCCGCCAACATGCTGGAGTTGGACAAATTGGACGCACTCATTGAGCAACTAAGGAAATGAATGTAAGAGAACACGCTATACAATGTATCAAGGACGAGGCACAGGCGGTGCTGGACCTGATACCTCAGATGGACGAGAACTTCGACCGAGCAGTAGAACTCATCATGAACTGCCACGGGAAGATTATCGTGACAGGCGTAGGAAAAAGCGGACACATCGGTGCCAAAATAGCTGCGACGCTAGCCTCAACGGGTACACCATCGTTCTTTATCAATCCCCTGGATGTCTACCACGGCGACCTGGGCGTGATGGCAAAGGGCGACGTCGTCATAGCTATCTCGAACTCAGGACAGACTGACGAACTGCTGCGTTTCATCCCGATGGTGCTTCACATGCAGATTCCCATTATCGCCATGAGCGGCAACCCTCAGTCGCTGCTGGCAAAATATGCCACCTGCCATCTGAACGTCAGCGTAGCTAAGGAAGCTTGCCCACTGAACCTGGCACCTACCAGTTCGACAACGGCAACTCTTGTCATGGGCGACGCCCTGGCAATAGCCCTGATGGAAGAGCGAAACTTCCAGCCGCAAGACTTCGCCCAATTCCACCCCGGTGGAGAGTTAGGCAAACGACTGCTTACCACAGCACAAGACGTGATGTTGACTGAACACCTGCCCATCCTGTCGGCAGAGATGCATCTTGGCGATGCCATCATCCTAGTAAGCAAAGGCAAGCTTGGATTGGGCGTAGCCATTAAGGACGGAAAGATAGAAGGATTGATTACCGACGGTGACATCCGTCGCGCTATGGAGAAATGGCAGGCCGAGTTCTTCAACCGTACTGTGGCAGACATCATGACGCGGACACCAAAGACAGTGGGACCGCAGACAAAGATATCAGAGATACAGGCAACAATGAATCAGAATAAGATACACAACGTACTGGTCGTAGACGACGAGAACCAACTGCTCGGCATCGTAGACCGCTATGCATGTGTGCTATAACAACCAAAGCGATATGAGAACATTGAAAAAGATACTATTGGTCTTGATGCTCGCCCTGCCATTGGCAGCTGCAGGTATTTACATGTTTAAGACGCTGGATGCCCGCAATGGCCTTACCATCAGTCAGATTAACTGTGTGATGAAAGACTCGCGAGGCTATATCTGGTTAGGAACACCCGCCGGACTGTATCGCTACGACGGCTACACCTTCCACTGTTTCCAGAGTAATTCACAGGACGGTTCCTCACTGCCCGACAGCTACATCAATAGCATCCAGGAGACACTGGAAGGTACGCTGCTCATCAAGACTGCTACCGGTTTCTGTATCTATCACCCTCAGACCGAGAACTTTGAGCGTGACACCAAGCAGACCTTCAGCCGCATGGGTATTGAAGGCAAACCTGACGTTATCTACATAGACCAGCACAAAAATGTATGGGCGTCCATCCCCAACAAGGGTGTCATCGCCTATAACATGCAACAGCAGACAAGCTATGAGTTCAGCTATACCAACGACGCACACGGTATTCCGCAGGGCGCCATCTGCTCCATCGGAGAGTGCCGCGATGGCGCTGTACTAGTCTATACCGACGGACGACTGGTATGCTGCGACATCATGCACCAGCAGCACACGGTATGGCAAACCGATTATATCGCCCAAGAGGGACTGCGCAAGACCAACACCCTGAGAATCTTCGCCGACCAAATGGACAACATCTGGCTTTACGGACAGGGGACACTGATGGTTTACAACAAGAACACCAACGTTTGGGACACCACGATAGGCAACCAGCTGGGACTGACCGGCATCAGCGTAGACCATAGCGTCAACGGTATCGCCGGCGACCGCAACGGCAATATCTGGATTGGTACAGATCGTGAAGGACTGATTCGCACCAACGTGAACAACCACGAGATGGAGCTGATACCGCCGCGTAGTACCAGCAACGACCTGAGGACCCAGGAGGCTATCGGCGTGCAGAGTGTATATATCGACGACACCGACCTGCTTTGGGTTGGTACTGAGAAATCAGGACTAGCCTATTACGGCAACAATATCTACAAGTTTGAGTCTCTGATGAACGGTGACATCACCGCCATCACCCAGGACAGCGAAGGCAAGGTATGGTACGGAACAGGCGACAAGGGTGTCATCGGATACGAAGGACCTTTGGCAAGCCTAAAAGTATCAGCCATGACGACGACGCCCGACGGTAGCCTGTGGATAGGTTCGAAGCAGAACGGTCTGACACGTATCAAGAACGGCACCAGCACGTTCTACTCTGCAGCCCGCGACAGCATGAGGACCTTGATTGACGACCATATCAACGCCCTCTGCACCGACCATAGCGGTAATCTCTGGATAGCCACCAACGGAGGCTTGCAGGTGTACAACCCGAAGATGAACACCTTCTCGGCATACACCCGCGAAAACGGCATCTTGAATACCAACAACATCACCTCTCTGTTCTTCGGCAAGAACAACCGCCTGCTCATCGGTACGGCGGAAGGACTTATCATCCTGAACCTTTCCAACCGAGAGAAATTGGTGTTGACTGGAAATTCCACCAATTTGAAGACCTTTACCAACAATTATATTACCCAAATCTACGAGGACTCCCGCGGACTTCTATGGATAGGTACTCGTGAAGGTATCAACATCCTGAATCTCGATAACGATGAGTTGAGTTATATCACCGAGAAAGACGGACTATGCAACAACTCCATCTGCGGTATCACGGAAGACAAGAACCACAGCATGTGGGTGACGACCAGCAATGGTGTCAGCCGTATTGTCGTACAGCGTGACTACAAGGACGAGACGTTCAACTACGGACTGTACAACTACAACATCAGCGACGGACTGCAGAGCAACGAGTTCAACATGGGTGCCATCCTGACGAAGAAGGACGGCAACGTCGTCTTCGGTGGTCTGTATGGTGTCAACTGGGTTCGTGAGGGAAGCAAGGAGAGTCAGGAGTCATTGCCGCGTGTCATGCTGACCCAGCTCTTCATCGGTGAGGAAGAAATTGCCACTGGTGTGGAATATGACGGAAATATCATTCTGCCGCAAGCGCTGAATGAAAGCAATAAAATAGAACTGACTAACAACCAGAACAGTTTCACCATCAAGTTTGCCGCCGGTAACTACAACCAAGGAGAGCGCCTACAGTTCATGTACTGGATGGAAGGACTGGATAACGACTGGCGCAACGGTGACGCCCTACTTCACGGAGTGAGATTCAACAATCTGAGCAGCGGTGAATACACACTGCACGTCAAGGCTGTCAGTGCGGAAGGTGCTGTGAGCAACCAAGAACGTACGTTGGTTATCACCATTGAGCGCCCCTGGTGGCTGTCTTGGTGGATGCTGAGCCTCTATGTCGCCATCTTGATTATCGCTCTGGCTATCTGGCGATATGGTATCAAGAAATTCAAAGCTATCTGGAAGAGCAAGAAAACGGTAATTGAGGAACTGAAGATACAACGCGAGGAAATCAAGATGACCAGCGACGAACTTCGCCAGCCTATGGCTCGCATGACGACCATCATCAGTAACCTTGCAGAAAAGGAACAGACCCTGGAAGGTCGCGAACAGCTGAACTCCCTACATTTCCAGATGCTCCAGGTCATCACGCGCATCTCTGAAATGCAAAGCACGCTGGAGAACCCAGAGAAGAGAGCCGTATCGTCAGCAAAGGACCGTTTGGAACTGAACGATCACGGAGAGGTAGCACTCACCGCCGCAGAACAGCAGCAGTTCGCCCTTGATGCCCGCTCGCTGAAAGTGGACGAAGAATCGAAGAAATTCAGTGTTATCCTGATTGACGACAATCGTGACTTCCTGAACTTCATGAACGCACATCTGCGCGAGGTATACAACTTCCACGTCTACAGCAGCATCAAGGATGCACTGCCCGACATTGATACGCTCAATGCCGATGTCGTCATCTGTAAGCAGGACATGGGCAGCATGACGGGTAGCGAACTCTGCAACCAGTTCAAGTCAGACCCGCACAAGAGCAAGTTGAAGTTCATACTGATGACCGACTCCGTACTGACCGAGCAGGATATGACAGACATGAACATTACCTTGGCTGCCGACGATTACCTGGCCAAGCCGTTCAAGATGCAGGAAGCCGTTATGCGCATCAACAAGTTGCTGGGCCTTGCTCCTATCGAGTTCAACCAGGACGTCATCGAAGGCAAGGAGACCCGTATACTGGAAGGTCAGAATGCCAGCATGACAACAGCCACGATGGTCTACGACGACATGGGTGGCAGCGTACTGTCAGACAACGGCGAAGCCACACAGCCCATTGAGGATGTGCAGACTGACGAGCCTGTTGCCAAGCCGACGGCATCGAGCAATCTGCTGGCGAAGTACTATAACGGCAACACCATTGGCGACTACACGATGAACTCGCTGATGGACCAGCAACTCATGAGAAACGTAGAACAGTTCGTCCTTCAGAACATGAGTCGCGGACAGATTAGTCTGGACGAGATGGCAACAGCGATGGGAATGGGTCGCGTTCCATTCTTCCACAAGATACGCAGTATCACAGCCAAGACGCCTGCCGAAATCGTTCGCGAGTTGCGCCTGAAGCATGCATGTACACTCCTTGTCACTACCAACATCAACATGAGCGAGTTAGCCATCAACGTTGGTTTCATGACAGCAGAGAACTTCATCAACGTCTTCAAGGAGAAATTCGGTATCACCCCACTTGAATACAGACTAAGAAATAAGAAACAATAATGTTCAAGGGGATTATTACCGTCATTGTTTCAGCCATCAGCTTGTCTGTCCATGCGCAGACAAGCGATTCGCTGATTGCCAACACCCTGCGCGAGAGCAACATCCGTTTCTCGCATGACAATAGTGTCACGCTGTTACTGTCAGGACAGGAGAAGTTCGATGACATGTTCCGTGCCATCCGACAGGCTAAGAGCAGCATCCATCTGGAATATTTCAACTTCCGTAATGACTCGATAGCCTCCTTGCTCTTCGACCTATTACGCGAGAAGCGGAAAGAAGGCGTCGAGGTTCGCGCCATGTTCGACGGCTTTGGCAACGACTCCAACAACCAGCCGCTGAAGAAATATCATATAAAAGCCCTCCGTGACGATAGCATCGACATCGTGGAATACTCCCCCATCCGATTCCCGTGGGTTAACCACATCTTCGGACGCGACCACCGTAAGATTGTCGTCATTGACGGACAGATAGCCTATACGGGCGGCATGAACGTTGCCGACTACTACATCAAGGGAACCGAACAGGTAGGAGAATGGCGCGACATGCATTGTCGTATCGAAGGCGATGCCGTCAATGAGTTGCAGGCAATCTTCATGCGGATATGGAACCGTAGCACCGGACAGCAGGTGAGCGGCATGAAATACTATCGGGGTGGTACGCTAACACGCTTTGACGGACTGAAACCCGACACCACCTGCACGAAGGGTCGTAAGATGGTGGGCATCATTAACCGCGAACCCGGTGTGACACCCAAAATCATGCGCACGTTCTACATCAACGCCATCAACCAAGCCCAGGATTCCATCCACATCATCAATCCCTACTTTACCCTGATACCCAGTGTCACACGCGCCTTGACACGCGCCATCAGAAGAGGTGTCAAGGTAGAAATCATGCTGTCGTCAAAGAGCGATATCCCTTTGACGCCTGACTGTGCCTTGTATCAGGCCCGCAAGTTAATGAAACGTGGTGCCAAGGTGTGGCTCTACAAACCGGGATTCCACCATTCCAAGATCATGATGGTTGACGGACGGTATTGCACGGTAGGCAGCACGAACCTGGATGCACGCAGTCTGAAATGCGACTTCGAAGAGAATGCCGTTATCATTGACAAGGCTACGACGAAGGAGTTAGACGACATGTTCTGGCGCGACAAGCAGAAGAGCTTCGAACTGACCGACCAGACGTGGGATGAGTTCCGCACCGGATGGCAGAAGTTCCGTGGTTGGTTTGCCCACTTGCTACAACCGTTCCTCTAAGCACCTATTAGGTCTTCCATCATCTTGACATCCGTTCTGCTGATGCCTCGCTTCAAGAGCCATTCCACATCCCATTGCAGGAAATGCGCATGGGATATTCCCTCCTTCTCATGATAAGTACGCAACGCCTCGGCGGCTTCTTCAATACGTCCTTGAAGCCATAGGCAAAAGCCCTGATTCTGGAAATCACTTGCCACGGGATTGTCGAGACGAACCAACGCCTGGAACAACTTGTCGGCCTGTTCCAGTTTTCCGTCACACGTCAACGCCCATGCAAGCGCCCGTTGCACGCTCAAGTCGTCAGGATGTTCATAGTTCAACTGGTAGAGCAGTTTCAACGCATCCTCATATTCCTCCATGTTCACCAGACAAACAGCCTTGTTGAGCATGTAGCTGGCTTTATCAGCTCGCAACAACAGCAGACGATCATAGATGTCAACGGCCTCTCCAAAGTTACCCTCTTCAAAAAGCTTGCGGGCACAATGAGCCAACGCCTTCTCGTGATTGGGATCCATTTCAAGCACGACATCAAACTGTTCTGTCCACAGATAATACTGGACATCACGCATGTCCTCGGGAAACGATTTCAGCAACGTATCAGCGGCTTGCAACAGTCCTTTTTTCCGCAACATCGCCACGACCTCAGGTTTTTGTTTATCCAAGGGTGTGTGACAAAACAGTTCAGAAGCGAAGAAAAGACACATGCCCAACTGTTGCTTGCTGTTGTCGAAGGGATTACAGAGTGCCGCACGATTAGGGAACAAGCGGAAGAAACGGTACAAGTCCATGAGATAAGAACGTCGGATATAGGCAGGCTGTTGCAGTTCTTCCTCCTCAAATTCGGCAGGTTGCACCTCTCCCCGACTCATCAGACGAGCCACATTCTCCGGCAGGTTACCCATCACTTGCTGGAAGGCAATCACGAAAGAGTATTTATCACTGTTACAGAAAGGACCTTTCGTGAGGATGCCGTTCAAGAACTTATTCTCACCCAACCTGTCGGCAATAGGGGCGATGTCAGGATGCTGCATAAAGAAAGGTACGAGCCAGTTGCTGATATCATAGAAGAACGGGAAGCGCTTCATCTGCGAGAAGCCTCCGAAGAAAATATCGGCACCTTGCTTTTGCATCTTCTTCATGCGGTTGTACGACGCCTCCAGCTTTTCCATTCGCTGTTCTGCGGCATCGGGATGCAGGATATCCTCCAGCGGATCGTCAGCCACTTCTTCCAGTCCGTTGTGTGTCATGCGGAACTGGTTGTTCTTCAACATATCGGGAATGATTTCCTGTTGCACTGTCTGGGTATCCTTCTCAGCATCCAGGGTATAGACCAGTTGCATCTGCAACTCCGTCAGTTCCTTACACGTCCGTTGCGACTTCAAGAGTTCACCCACCATCTCACGCACCGACGGATAAATCGTCAGCCAGTCATCATCGATGGAAAGTGCCCATCCCACCAAAGCCCGTTGTCTGACATGTTCGTCTTGAGAGCGATGGTATACGTTCAACAAGGTGCGGAACTTCACCATATCGAAACGGTTCATCAGCGACAACGTAACCGCCGACACCACCAGCTGCTGGTCGTTGGAATCCACGGTAGGCGACAACAGGATTTCCTCCATTTCCACACCGATGCCCTCCGTCCAGATGTGTCCTGTCAGGATGTAGTTGAACAAGCCATTCATCTGTTGTTGGTGTTGCTGATAGATTGCCTTGCTCTTCTCCTTCCGCTTGTTCTCCGGCTCCAGCTCCAGCATGGCAACATCACTGACGAAGTCCTCCATCTCACGACGGATAGCCGTGATAGACCATGTTTGTCCTGGTTGACGTGCTGCAGTATAGAGTCCTTGCAGATAGGACGAAGACATCATATGCTTGTGGATGGCGATATTAGCACAAAGGGCATAGAGCCGTTGCAACAAGCGTTGGTACTGATTGTCCAACTGCGGGTCACGCACACCCTTCTTCCAATATTCCGTCATCAATCGGTATTCCTCCTGGAGAACATCCAGTTTCTCCTTGGTTTGCGGATTAGGCCATGCGGCGAGATAGGTGTCTACCTCAGCGATGGCCAACCCTGCGTTTCCAGCTATCAACTGTTGGAAGATGCGTTGTAATGAAACATCAAGAGTACCCATCGTCTGTTATTTCTTTCCTAACCATTTTTCCACGATGTCAATATCCTGCTGACGCGGACCTTTGGCATGTGCGAACTTCATATCCTGGGGCAAGGAGTCAACCAACTCCTTCCTGATTTTACACCGCTTAATAATCAGCTCACGGTAATGCTTCAACCCATATTTGTTGATGGAGTCACATGCCTGGTTGTAAGCTTTAACGAACAAGTCGAACTGCTCGCGACGAGCTTGGCGCTGCATCTCCTTGTCGCGGAAGGCGACAACCCCCATCTGCCAATCCAGCGAACGGGTATCCAGGATGACGGTATTCTTCATCGAACGGGCCCATGTAGCCTGGGGCTCGGTCAGACAGAGGGCATCCATGATGTTATTCTGTAGCATCTGCATGCGTACGAAGAGGTCGTTCACCTGCACCTTAAACACATGGTCCTTATCCAGTTTTGCGGAGTCTACGGCACGGTCGGCCAGCATATCCGTCACCGAATAGCGTGTCATCGCTACCATCTTGTCATCCAACTGCTTGAGTTGTCTGATACGTGAGTTTCGGTTAGTAATCAGTTGCCAGTAAGCAGGTGTTACAGCCGAGAATCGCATCTTCGTGCCACGCTTGGCAATACGGGTGGCTCTGACGAGGTCAGTCACCATACCCTCTACACGGCCTCGTTCCAAAGCGGTGTCACAATCCATCTGTGCCGTGAAATATTTCAAGCGGACACCACCATGTATGGTATCGTATAACTCATGATACTGGGCAACATACATCGGCAAGCAATCAAGCGTAGGCATCACGGCAATTTTCAATGCCGCAGAGTCCTTCCGGGCTGCCTCTTTCCTTTGTTGGCGAGTCATCCGTTTTGTCTCCTCATAGCTCTGTCCGCAAGCGACAACCAGCAGGCAGAGCATTACCATTGCTAATATTTTCTTCATAATTGTCCGCAAAGGTACGAATAAAAAACGGGACTGCCAAACGACAATCCCATTTTTACCTTTGGTAACCTTAGAAGGTTATTTCTTTTCCTCGGCCTTAGGCTCCTCGACCTTCTGTTCCTCGGCCTTCGGTTCTGCAACAGGAGCGGCTTTCTTCGGAGCAGTCTTCTTCGGAGCAGCCTTCTTAGGAGCAGCTTTCTTAGGAGCAGCTTTCTTAGGAGCCTCTTTGGGTTCAAGTTTCTCCAGACGAGCCTTCAGACGGGTAATCTCCTTGTCCTTCATCTCAATCTCATCTCCCTGGTTACGGATGGTGGTGAGCAATGCGTTGAGCTCATCATTCTCGATTTCAGGAGGATAGAGAGCATTCACTCTGTTGATGAAGTCGCCGAGGATATTCATGTAGTTCGTGAAAGCATCGAACGGTCCGCTATAGATGCCACGATCCAGTCCTACATTCGACGGTTTGGTCGTCATAAAGCGGAAGTTATTGCTAGCCTGCAGATAGTCCCAGTCCTGATTGATGCGTGGGTCGTCGGCAATGCGCAGACGGTCTGCCACACTATACAACTTGTTGAATGCCTCACGCTGCATGGCGTTACCCAACCAGCAAGAGCAGTCGCGCTCCTCGTCAACCCATGAGAGGGTGTCAGGCACGTCGATACTGCCTACACTCTTCACCTTCATACAAATTTCAGAAGGTGTAGAGAAGGTGATGCCCTTTTCCTTGGCACAAGCGGGAAGAGCCTTCAGGAATTCCAGGATGTTAGAGCTGAGCGGTTGGGCGATACCCAAGGCAGAGAGCTCCATGAAGATGTTGATGATCTGCTCTTCTTCGGGCAGACGGGCAATGCGGTCGATATAGGCATCGGCAAACAAGGGATAGCCCGCCCAGTCGCTATTGTTGAAGCGCAATGAGATGTCATCACTCAACTCGACGGCACGCAACAGCAGCTTCAG
>Ga0247610_10007151_pt1 | contig 11493 bp, 10 predicted proteins | sample 174DNAGHGhighgp2_FD_193483 | JGI IMG/M metagenome (GOLD analysis project Ga0247610, IMG submission 193483) | Sheep rumen microbial communities from Palmerston North, Manawatu-Wanganui, New Zealand - 1742 DNA GHGhigh gp2 | ecosystem: Host-associated > Mammals > Digestive system > Stomach > Rumen...
CCCCCCGATTCTATCTCCTTTGAATGTAAAAGTAACTGCAAGACAGAGATGAACAGAACGATTTAAGTTCATAAAAAGGCTGTATTTATCATGCGGAAGGGGGTTATAATGCAATCAAACTGCTGAAATTTGTTTAAAACTGCGCATTATAAAAAGGCGGCGCATCATAGGTTTGTAAAAGTAACTGAGACCCCGCCTGCAGACAGATATGGCTTATGCTTCTGCCTGACCACAATAAGTGTTTAGTGGATTAAAAGTGCCGGTTTAAGAAGAACTTCGTCGGGTGGGATCGGTTGAAGTTCAAGCAAATTCAGCAGTTTTATTTCTTGTTCTGACTTCATCATTTCAAACGGTGTCCTGGCGTCCAGAAGGTCGCGGAAAACACTGTTTATATGCCTCATCATCAAAAGAGTGTCCTGCCTGCTGAGGGAATTAAAAGAGGTTCCTTTGGGCAGTATGCGACGTATCAGCCTGTGAGAGTTTTCTATGTGAGGCTTTTGCCAGGAAGCCTGTGGATCACAGTAGAAGAGCCGCGTGCGGGGAAATCCATTGGATGTAAATTCAAGTGACTCAGGATCCTTAAACTCTACACCATTGTCGGTCAGTATGACCTGGAAGAGACTGCGGAAGAGCTCCAGCCCGAGAACTTTTGTCAGTGTGTCGAATACGTTAAGGATACTTTTCTGTGTGGCATCCGGGAGCAGGAAAATAAGGAGGAAGCTGCTTTTGCGGAATATCATTGTGAGCAGGACTTTGCTCTTTTCCCGTTTTCCCTTTACAGTATCCATTTCGACGACCGAAACATCAGGGTTTGCTTCGAGGAAACTGTTGAAGTCTTCGATCGTGCGCCCTTTTCTGTAACGATATTCCATCTTTGTAAGTACTTTGCGCTCTCTGCGCTTTCTGTAGACGACTTTTTTGGGAAGATCGATATTGCGGACAGAGAAAACGCCCTGGTCTATATAGTTGTACAGAGTCTTTTCACTGACGCCCAGAGTTTTGGCATGAGTGGTGCAAATGTGGTTCAATGACTGGCCATTCAGGATCAGAGGCTTGATCAGCCTGCCGATCTCGACCAGTTCCTCAGGTGTTTTACGTATACCGGAATGAGCCAGTTTTATTGCTTTATGGTGGGCATGGTCTGCACGATGGGCCGTGTAATAGGCATGATTTTTTTTGCATTTCTTCTGCAATTCGTTAGTGCAGCCGGTGCAGACATAAGGTGGTTTATCAAGAAGAGGGCAATGTGATGACTCGTAGGCAGTGCAGAACTCAATACAGTTATGATCGGGGCATCTTTTACAGCGGTATGTCAGACAGCCGTGGACAGATTCTGTATAAGGACAGCAGCTGTTGCGGATGCATGAATGGAATTTCAAGCAGTCATTCCTTCCTTTTTCGGGAACAGGATGGACAAAGAAACGATAGGACTGTATTTCTCTTGAAATGGTAGAAGCGGAACGGTTGAGCCTCCTTCCTATGGTGGCAAAGGTGTAGTCACCATGAAGCATGCGTTCGATAGTGATCCGCTCTGAAAGGGATAATTGTTTAGCCATAATGATCCTTCCCGGTCAGGCAGAAGTAAAAGCTGTGAATTCCGGCTCTTATTCAGGCCGAACTCAGGGATGTACAGAACAGAAACCCCTTTGCTGCATGAAAAGGAGTAATGCTGTCTTTTACCTCTCTCAGCCAAGGATAATCCGGATCGGAAACGGCGTAAAGGCACGCTTGCGCTCTCCGGCCTTGACTCCGTTTCCGATTCGGATTAATGGGTGATCGAGAGAAAAAAGAAAAGCTATTCCTGCTCCGCCTGAGGAAGCCAGATAGCTTTACTATATAGGTTTGCAATAGTAACTGCCAGATTTCAAGGGTAGTTGTAGAGAAAAACTTGCAGTAAAAAGTGCAATTAACCAAAATTTTCAGACATATTCATTAGCTTGCTGTCCGTATAAAGGGACACCTCTCTTGGCATTATATAGGTATAAGATCCAAAGATTAACCAGGCCTGAACGGCCTGAATCGAAATAGTTGACGCAGCAAATCTTTTCAAGCCGGAACCGAAGCCTTAAGCCTGCGCGGGTTGGAAAGCCAGTGAAATCGGACAGGAGGTACATGATGAAAGGCTATGTCACAGAGAGTGGATACATGGGTTATGTTGACGGCAGATACGTCCTCTTTTCCAGTGAGAGCGACTATCTTGAGTTTGCAGAAGAAGATTGATTGAGAAACCGATACTGTCAGTGAATGCAGGACTTGTCTGCCGGTCTTGCGAGATGAAAATGAATAATCGCCGCTCCGGTCTGGATCAACCGGGGCGGCGAAACTCATAGTTGTAGTTTGCAGCGCTTTGCTTTTGCTGTAACCATCGAAAGGGTCTTAAATGCAGCGGAATCCTTCCGACTTCAGGAGGTTTTCCACCTCGGCCAGATCTTCGGCATGGATAATGATGAGCGCTCCGTTGCTCTCGCGGTCAAAGGTGGTATAGAGATAGTCAATATTGACATTAGCCTCTTCGATACAATAGAGAAGCCTGTTCAGGCAGCCGGGCTCGTCCGCGACCGCCGCCATGAGGATTGTGGTGAGTTTTGTGAGATAGCCGTTTTCCTGAAAAATAGTGAGAGCCTTGTCTGTATCGGATACAACCATTCTGACGATACCGAATTCCGCACTGTCATTCGTGACAAAAGAATGGATGTTGATCCCGGCGTCGGAAAGGAGTCCGGTAAGTTTGCGGATTGCGCCTTTTTTGTTTTCTGCATAAATAGAAATCTGCTGAAGCATGATGCTTTCCTCCTGTGAAAAAATGATTTAAAAGTGTTTCACTATTGTTTTATCCCTTTCGTCCCGGTGAGCTGTTCCCGACATGCGGGGAAGAGTAAGACGGAGCGTATAGGGCGGCTCGGACCCTGCAGGGCCTGGGAGTCAGGATCCTGTTCCGATCTGCAGGAAATTCCGGAGGATGGTATTACCGTCCGGAGTGAGGATGGATTCGGGATGGAACTGGACGCCGAATACGGGATGATCGGTGTGCTGCACAGCCATGATCTCCCGCTCCTTCGTGATGGCAGTGACGCGCAGGAAGGGCGGGATCGTCGCCGGATCTGCGGCAAGGGAATGGTAGCGGGCCACGGGGATCGTATCCGGAAGAGACGCAAATAGAGGGCAGGATTTATCGAGGATTGCATTCGACTGTTTTCCGTGCATAAGCTGTTTTGCGTAGGTGACAGTCGCCCCGTACACTTCGCAGATGACCTGGTGTCCCAGACAGACACCCAGGATCGGGATTTTCCCGGCAAAAGCGCGGACAAGGTCTCCGCAGATACCTGCGTCGGCAGGCCGCCCCGGTCCCGGAGAAAGGATGATCCTGTCGGGGGACAGAACTTCGATTTCCGGGATGGTCATGGCATCGTTGCGGATCACTTTGATCTCCGGATCCATGGAGCCGACAAGCTGGAAAAGATTGTAGGAAAAGCTGTCGTAGTTATCGACGAGAAGAGTCATCGTTTATCCCTCCCTTAAAACAAGCGTGCGGCAAGCCTTATCTTTCGGTGCCGCCCTTAGAATCACATACAGCGTTTTTATCTGTCGATGCCGCCCTCTGAATCATATATGGCGTTTTATCTGTCGATGCCGCCCTCTGAATCACAGACGGCGTTTATAACTGCGGCTGCCTTGTTGATGCATTCGGTGTATTCATTTTCCGGAACAGAATCTGCGACAATGCCCGCGCCGGAACGTACGAAGACTTTGCCGTTCTTTTTATAGGCGAGACGAATGGAAATGCAGGTGTCCATGTTTCCGGTGAAATCAATGTAGCCGATCGCTCCGCCGTAAACACCCCTTCTGCCCCCTTCCAGTTCGTGAATGATCTCGCAGGCCCGGATCTTGGGAGCGCCCGAGAGGGTGCCGGCGGGCAGAACGCTGGCGATCGCATCTACGGCGTCCTTGTCTTCGCGGATCTCGCCGCGCACTGTCGAGCCGATATGCATCACATGTGAATAGCGCTCGACAGCCATATATTTTTCTACCGATACGGTCCCGAAACGGGACAGGCGTCCCAGGTCGTTTCGTCCCAGATCGACGAGCATGTTGTGTTCCGCAAGTTCCTTGGGATCGGACAAAAGACTGCTTTCCAGCGTCAGATCCTCCTCCTCGGTCTTTCCGCGGGGCCTTGTTCCGGCGAGCGGGAAGGTATGCAGAACGCCGTTTACCAGTTTTACCAGAGTCTCCGGGGACGAGCCTGCAAGCTCCAGACTGTCGCTGGAAATATAAAACATGTAAGGGGAGGGATTGCGGGTTCGCAGAAGGCGATAGGTATCGAGAAGGCTTCCTTCCATTTCCGCGGTCAGTCTGTTGGACAGCACGACCTGGAAAATATCCCCCTCGAAGATGTATCGCTTGGCCCGGTCTACCATGGCACAGAACTGTTCTTTGCTGAACAGAGCTTTAAAATCCCCTTTGAGTTTCAGCGGCGGGTTGACGGCCGGTGTCCCGTGCCGGATCAGATTCTCCATGGTATCCAGTTCCAGGCACGCAGCTCTGTAATTTTCCTCTGCAGCGTCCGTGCGGACATTGACGATCATCGTGATCGTCTGACGGAAGTTGTCAAACGCGATGATCTTTTCAAAAAGCATCAGGTCTATATCGTTGAAATGCTCTTCATCCGGCCCGTCCAGTGCCAGGGAGGGCTCGGCATATTTGATGGAATCGTAGGCAAAATAGCCCATGAGACCGCCGGTGAAGGGCGGAAGTCCGGGTATCTGCGGGGCCTTGTGCTCCGCGATGATCTGCCGGATATACTTTGCGGGATCCGCGTTCGGGATCGTCAGGGTCGTACCCGAGTGAATCGTGACAGTGCCGTCCTTGCAGGTAAATTCAAGGCGGGGATCATATCCCAGAAAAGTATACCTTCCCCATTTGGCCGAATCCTCAAGGCTTTCCAGAATAAAACAATGCCTGCTGACGGCCTTCATCGCCCGGAGCACCTCGATCGGTGTCCGGCTGTCTGAGAGGATCGTCCGGCTTACCGGTACGGAACGATACTCATGCACATACTGCATCACGTCTCCGAGAGTGGGAAAAGTGCCTTTTTTCATAGAGCCCTCCTGAAAAGAAGATAGTGCCGCACACAGGTCCATGCCGACGGGCTGCGGAACCGGGCCGACAGAAGATGAATCAATGCCGATCGATCGGGAACTCATGCCTGCAGGTACGCGAACGCGGGATGTTCGCGCAAAAAGAAAAGTCCCCGGTCTACGTGCATAGACCAAGGACGAAAATACAGATTCCGCGGTGCCACCTTGATTCGCGGCGAAGAAGCCGCGCGCTTAGCAGGGTACCAGCATACCCCCGGCATCTGACGTGTGCCTGAACGTCGCAGCTTTCACTGCGCCCTCCGCGGACCATTATGACAACCCGTTTGCCGCAGACTTCTCAGCATCGTCCGCTCTCTGTAAGCTCGTATGTTGCCTTTACTCCCGCTTCAACGGTTTGTGACAAATATAAATTAATGCTGATTATACAGTATTTCGATAAGATGTCAATAAAAAAGTAATCGGCCGAAGGAATGAAAGGATAGCTAAAACGTATTAATAGCCTTATAAAAGTATAAATGTGAATGATAAAAAATATAGGTTTCATCTGCATATTTATACAAAAGATATGCGGATGCTGCGGAATTTCGTCTGTTGATCGGCTGTTTTTTTGAAAAAATACTTGACAGATGTTATAAAGGATGATAGTTTTTTTGAACATAACCGATACATTTTATGAATTGGTTAAATGCCTGATATTAACCAGTCGAATGAAACGAAAGGATCTCTTGCAGCAATGACTACCGCACGTATGCTTAACAAAACATACTGGTTTTACTTTTACTTTTATCCCGATAAAAGTAAAAGCGTTTTGTGATGCATGCAAACAGGAATTAACGGTAAAGAGATTTCTTGATCAATATAAATCATATGTCCGTGAATGAATTAACCTGACCGTGTGGATCGCAGATCTGCACGGTCTCTTTTTGTTTAATCTTATCGCGCAGTAGATGCAGGCGATTTATGCATAAGCACCTGTGCATACCTTTTCAAAATATACCGGCGAAATCAGCAGAGGAATCCGTAATGGCATGCCGATCTCTGCATGATGAACGGATTATCCGGCGCTGTTTTATAATATATGTTCCTGATCAGACGATAACGGATTCTGCCGACGCGCATAAATCATGAAAATCTATGGAGGTTTACAATGGAATACGGATTAATCGGAGAACATCTCCCCCACAGCTTCTCAAAAATCATACATGAAAAACTTGCTCCCTACAGCTATGAACTGCATGAGCTCAGGCCCGACGAAGTGGATTCTTTCATGCGGGGGAAAGAATTCAAAGGGATCAATGTTACGATCCCCTACAAACAGACCGTTATTCCTTATCTGGATGAAATCAGTGATCAGGCCCGCAGCATCGGTGCTGTGAACACTGTAGTGAATAGAAACGGCAGGCTCTGCGGTTACAATACAGATTACTTCGGTATGAAATCTTTGATCGAGCGTCTGGGTATCGATCCCGCCGGGAAGAAGGTCCTGATCCTGGGAACCGGAGGAACCAGTAAGACAGCTTTTGCGGTCGCGACCGACATGGGCGCCTCGGAAGTGTATAAAGTCAGCCGAACCGGAAAAGAGGGCGTTCCCACTTATGAAGAGGCCTACGAAAGGCACACAGACGCGCAGATCATCATTAACACGACTCCCTGTGGAATGTATCCTGCGATCGATGACTGTCCTTTAGACCTTTCCCGCTTCCCCGATCTATGCGGTGTCATTGACGCGATCTACAATCCTCTGCGCACTGTCCTGATCCTGGAGGCGCAGAAGCGCGGCATCCCGGCAGAGGGCGGTCTCTACATGCTGGTCGTTCAGGCGGTCTACGCGGCGGAATTGTTCGCGGATAGGAAGATCGAGAGTGAAAAGACCGATCAGGTCTTCAAGGAAATCCTGAACTCCAAGAGAAATATTGTTCTCTCGGGAATGTCGCTGGCAGGCAAGACAACCCTCGGAACACTTCTGGCGAAAAAACTCGACAGAGTTCTGGAGGACACCGACCAGATGATCATCCGAAAAGAACAGAGGCCGATCACAGAAATCTTCGCGACGGACGGGGAAAAATATTTCCGCGATCTGGAGACGGAAATGGCCCGCACCCTGGCCCCTCAGACAGGCCTGGTCATAGCCACCGGCGGAGGAGCGATCCTTCGTCAGGAGAACGTCGATGCCCTCAAAAAGAACGGCTGCATCATTTTCCTCGATCGTCCTTTCAACCAGATTCTTCCCGCAGATGACAGGCCGCTTGCCAATACAAAGGAAAAAGTTGCCGCTCTGCTCGAGAAGCGCTACCCCATCTACAAGGCAACCTGCGATGAATCCATCACCAATGACCTGACCCCCGAGGAAGGCATTGCAAAAATCCTCGCAGCCCTGCAGAACGTATAACGATCAACCATCTTCCGCGCCGCAAAGCAGTCCGGGACACACAGGCAGCTGTAGGCAGGCTGCACAGTGATGACCTGTCTGTGGGCGGCGCGGGGCACGGAAACAACTCATTGCGCCGTAAAGTGAACCGGTCACGCCTGCAGCTGTAGGCAGGCTGCAGTACGATGACCGATGAACGGAAGGTGCGGAACACAGCCGGGAAGGGGTTAATAAAGGCTGTACATCTGTAACTGAAAAAAACCAGGCACTTTTTCCAGCTCAGGACATCAGGCCGTCCGCAGATGTAAAAAAAAGGTTAATTGTATGAATATGGAATTCAAAAGGAAACTGGCAATCCCCATGGAGGTCAAGGAAATGTATCCCCTGACCGGAAACATGGGCAGAATCAAAGAAGAGCGCGATGCCGAGATTCAGAAGATTTTTTCCGGAAGAAGCGACAAACTTCTCCTCATCATCGGCCCCTGCTCTGCTGACAACGAAGACAGTGTCATGGATTACCTTGAGCGCCTTGCGCGCGTCCAGGAACAGGTGGAGGAAAAAATCCTGATCGTTCCCCGTGTGTATACGAATAAACCCAGAACAACAGGTGACGGTTATAAGGGCCTTCTTCACCAGCCCAATCCCGAAGAAAAACCGGATATGTTCAAAGGCATCATCGCCACCAGAAAGCTCCACATGCGCGTCATCCGCGATATCGGACTGACCAGTGCCGATGAAATGCTCTATTCGGAAAACTATAAATATCTCGACGATCTGCTTTCCTACGTGGCCATCGGCGCCAGGTCCGTAGAAGACCAGCAGCACAGACTGACGGCCAGCGGCATGGATGTTCCCGCCGGCATGAAAAATCCCACCAGCGGCGATTATACAGTCATGATGAATTCGATCCACGCTGCCCAGAACGGCCACACATTCATCTACCGAGGCTGGGAGGCTGTCTCCCAGGGCAACCCCTATGCCCACGCCATTCTACGCGGCTACACAAACAGCAAGGGAGAGCATTACCCCAACTATCACTACGAAGATATTATGCGTCTCTGTGATGCCTACGAAGCCAGACCGGAACTCAAAAACCCCTCTGTCATCATCGATACAAATCATGAAAACTCCGGAAAAGATCCTCTTCAGCAGCCCAGAATCCTCAAGGAAGTCCTTGAGAACCGCAGGAACAGCGATCGTATCCGCAATATTGTCAAAGGATTCATGGTCGAAAGCTATATAGAAGACGGTCGACAGGATATCCACGGCGGCTGTTATGGAAAATCCATCACAGATCCCTGCCTTGGCTGGGATAAATCCGAACGCCTGATCCTTGAGATTGCGGATCTTCTCTAAAAGCAATTCTTTAAGCGCTATTTTCGCATGAAACAGCATACATAAGACATCCGAAAAGAGAAATCGGGGACGGTTCTGTGTTTTTTCTTCATTTTTCATCGCACAATACCCGCGATTTCAGACACAGGATACATGCACAAGGCACGCGAGCGAGTCTTGAATATACGCAGGCTGTTTCAAGACATGTGAGCAGGTTCTGGCAGTCCACATTATTTTCGGGAGGTTACATGAGTAAACCATTTATGATTTTTAATATAGAAATTGACCGCACACTAATTTCAGAAATGCAGGATGCGCAGCCGCGTGTCAGCGTGATTCCCTTTACCGGTTATGTCAGATCGGATCTGTTCACCGGCACGATCCTTCCCGGGGCGGCAGATGTACAGATCACTGACCCTTCCGGCTGCCGCCATCTGCAGGCGAGATATATGTTCCGGGGCAGGGACAGCGCGGATAATACCTGTTATTTGTATGTTGATAATACGGGATATTTCCGTCCGGAAGACCATAAAAAAACCTATATCGATGCCTGCCCGCGGTTTCTTACAGACAGTCCGCTTCTCGCGGAATATTTATCCCGCCCTGTTTTCCGTTCTGAAATACACGGAACAGATACAGGTGTAGATATCCTTGTTTTTGACACTGCACAAAATACATGATCGCATTTTCGGCCGCCAGGTTCAGGTTATTTCATCATGACCGGCATATTTTGTTATATGCATAATAACGACAGACGATTGGCATGAGGTAGGAAAATGACAGAAAAAGACGAAATGGAAAAAAACAATTGTGCAGTATGAGACCATAACGGATACTTCCAAAAATCCCCGTCGGCAGGGGAGCCTTGATCCGACAGTACCTGTAAAACGCAGCCAGGGAAGCCTGGACCCGACGGTGCCGGTATCAGACAATAATAAGACAGTCATCATTGAGAGCGGGGAAAAGGAGAAGACAGCAGCTGAGGCAAAGCAGGATATAAAGAACGCTGTCCCTCCGGCGGCCGGAACTGAAAGAACAGAAAAAAAGAGTGTCTCTTCGGCGGTTGGAAAAGATACAACCGAAAAAGGGACCGGGAGCAGCTGGCAGAAATTTGTCATTCCTGTGGCTGCTTTACTGATCGTATTCGCGATCGGTGCCGTAGTTTTTCACCCCTTTAAGACCGCTTCATCAAATGATACCGGTATGAGCACATCCGACATGAAGGCTGAGCGTCCCGACAACGGACCGGCCGCGGGGGAAGAGGCGATCGTTTCCTCCAAAGAACTGGCAGCTGCATCATCTGTGACGATAGAGATCCCGGATCCCGTGCTGAATAAAGCGATCCTGGATGCAACCGGTTCGGAGGATGAGACTGTTACAGGAGACGATGCCTTACTTCTGACATCGCTGGAATATGACGGGACTGATAAAAAAGAAAAAATCACAGACCTCACCGGCCTGTCCGAGTTTCCGAACCTGAAATATCTGAATCTGCGAAATAATGAAGTAACGGATCTCACTCCTCTTTAGGGACTGGAAAATCTGACTGATCTGTATCTGTATTCCAACAATGTGAGCGACTTAAGCCCGCTCTCGGATCTTCCGAATCTGACCTGGCTCGAATTGTTCGAGAATCAGGTGAGTGATCTAAGTGCCCTGTCCGGTCTGACAAAACTGGAATAGGTGGACCTGGACGCGAATCAGGTGAGCGATCTCACCCCTCTGTCCGGTCTTCCGAACCTGGTTTCCCTCTCGCTTGCCGATAACCAGATCAGTGACATCACTCCTCTGTCCGGTCTGACAAGTCTGAATTCACTATCTTTATCCGGCAACACGATCAGTGACATCAGTGCTCTCTCCGGCCTGACAAATCTTCATTCTATATATTTGTACGGCAATACAATCAGCGACATAAGCCTTAATTGAAAAACTTAACGCAACAAAAACCATTGTTTTTCTTAAAAAGCGTTGCGTTAACTTTTGCAGAAGTCTGTTTTTCAATAGCCCAATTATCGTCACCACATGTTAAGAAAACAGCTCTTGTTAAGAGCAGAGGTGTGTTAACACCTCTTGGTGTTCTTACTGCTCCTGGCAGGGACTGGGTCAAGCGGTGTGAAGCGCTTTATGCTCACGCCCTGCTTTTAAAGGGCGGGAGGGATAAATAGTGAAACACGCTTGATGCTGGCCATGACAGGTGCGATGTCCTTAACTTCCATGCTGTTTTTCCATGCTATCTCCTTCTTTCTTCTGAATGGGGCGGTGCGGAAATCATCATCATGCGGGCCGCCAGGGTCCACAACGGCGGCGAGGGGGAGATCCTGCTCAAGCGGATCATGTCCTTTAACATGGATTATATGAACGGCGGCAATCTGGACCTGATCTCCCTGCCCGGCCGGTATGGCCAGGAGCGGCAGGTGGAGCGGCAGCCGCTGACCCACCATGTCCACAAGATCCGGAGCGGGCGCGGGATCTCCTCTCACCAGCAGAATCCCTTCATCGCGCTGGCGGAGCGGACGACGACCGAGGAGTTCGGCGCCTGCTATGGCTTTGCCCTGATGTATTCCGGGAGCTTCCTGGCAGAGGCGGAGCTGGACCAGTATGACCAGGCACGTCTGGTCATGGGTATCAATGACCGGCTCTTCAGCTATCCCGTGGCGCCGGGGGAGGATTTTGACACGCCGGCGGTCCTCATGA
>Ga0247610_10007153_pt1 | contig 11492 bp, 14 predicted proteins | sample 174DNAGHGhighgp2_FD_193483 | JGI IMG/M metagenome (GOLD analysis project Ga0247610, IMG submission 193483) | Sheep rumen microbial communities from Palmerston North, Manawatu-Wanganui, New Zealand - 1742 DNA GHGhigh gp2 | ecosystem: Host-associated > Mammals > Digestive system > Stomach > Rumen...
CAGGCTCCCTGATAACTGCATTGTCATGGCTGCAGGAAACAGAGTCACAGATAAATCAGTTGCGTTTAAAATGCCCAAGGCGTTAGCAAACAGGCTTATGCACATCGAGGTATCAGGGAACTTTAGGTCATGGAAGGAATGGGCTGTTAAAACTGGTCTGAATGCAAAAGTCATAGGTTTTTTATCAGAAAAATCTAAGTACCTAATGGGATTTGATTCAGAGAGTGATGACCTTGCATTTCCGACACCGCGTTCATGGGAGATGGTTAGTAATATACTTAACGGAGTAAATGATAATGTAGAGGAAATGTATGATCTTATATCAGGCATAGTGGGAAGTCAAACAGCGTCAGAGTTCAGAACATGGGCTAAGTTCGGTAAGGCGATTCCGAATGTTGAGGATATCTTTGATGGTAAACATCCACCGGTTCCTAGGGAGCCGGATGCATTGTATGCGTTAGTCTCCGCAATGACAGCCTATGCTTCATATCATCAGGATGATTATTACAGGCTATCTAATTCAATACGATATGCCTATTCCATGCCACCGGATTATTCAACACTTTTAATGAAGAATTACATGGCTATAGATAAAGACTATTACAAGAAACTCATGGTAATACCTGAGTTCGTGACCTGGTTAAACAAAAAAGGAAGTGTTATGAATGGAACTGTCTGAAGAAAAGAAAAAAGAGTTTATAAGACGGTTGTTACTGTCAAGAACCAGGATTATGTTTAACTTTGGATTTTATGGTCTATTACTAATGAGCATGAAGTTTAAGTTAGATGATGATGTTGAAACAATATCTACTGATGCTGAATATATATATATCAATCCTGCATTCTTAGACAGCCTGACTGATCCGGAACTTGACTTTGTTCTTTTACAGGAGATATTGCATGTCATCATGGGTCATTATGCTGAAGAAGAACAAGGTGAGGAGAATGATGGAGAGCAGAAAAAAGGTGACGAAAAGAATAGTGATAAAGATGAAGTGGTTGAGAACGAGATAAGAAATAGCTGTGGCATGTATGAAAAAGATTTTTCGGAAGGAAGAGATTATAAGGATCTACGCGACGATCATTCTAAGTGGGTTGGGGAAAAAGAAGACAGTTATCTGAACGATGTTTGGGAAAAACGAATCATAGATGCGTATGAAGCCGTAAAGATGATGAATACCGCAAGGGAAGCTGGTTCAATACCAAGTTTTCTTGATCGGCTGTTGTCAGAATTGAAAAAACCACAGGTAGATTGGAAGACTATACTCACAAATTTCATACAAGAGGAGATAACAGATTATTCTTTCACACCTCCCGACAGAAGATTTGATGAAGGAGATTTTTTCTTACCGGATTTTAATGAGAAAGATGACCATGTCGAGAACATACTTTTTATGATAGATACATCAGGTTCAATGTCAGAAGAAATGATAACTACAGCATATTCAGAAGTTAAAGGCGCGATAGATCAATTTGGAGGAAAACTAAAAGGATGGCTTGGTTTCTTTGATGCCCAAGTAGTAGAACCTAAAGCTTTCAGTGATGAAGAAGAATTTAGGATCATAAGGCCTGTGGGTGGTGGAGGAACAAGTTTTCATGTCATATTCGAATATGTACGGGACAATATGATGAGTGATCCACCAGTGAGCATAATAATCATGACCGATGGATATGCATCGGAACCAGCTGAGAAGATGGCTATGGGTATACCTGTGTTATGGCTGATTACTGATTCGGATGTAACCCCTTCATGGGGGAAGATAGCAAGAATACAAAGTAAATAAGATGATCAAGAATGCGACACTGGTTCAATTAATGTCTATAGAGAAATGTTCCACTAGATTATTATCAAGAACCCAATATTCAAAGATAAGAAGGCGATGGTGAAAATGAGAGTAGAACCGATAAGTATCAATACACCTATCCGATATATATAAGAGGGCACATCTGTGCCCTCTTAATTGATTCATAATATCAGCCAAGCTCAAAAGAAAGAGCGTAGTAATCAGAAGCAACACGCATAAGAAAACTGAAATTATCAGTCTTGTGGCCACCTGAGGAATTGATAACAAAGCGCTCATCATTATTGATCCTGCATGTCGAATCATCAGCACATTTGATCTCGAAGTAGCTCTTATACACGGTTATGGAACGCACTTTTTTCGTATTAACTGTCTTATGAGACGGATCTGTATAATGCGAGAAAGAGATATTAACGTGATCCATATCAAATCTTTCATCAACATATGATGCGGTATCAAAAGCTTTTATGAATTTAACAAACGAACCGAAACTGTGTACTTTTACATAGCTTTCCATAACCCCATCGAGATTGATATCCATGAATTCTTCAGTGAGATCGATAAAAATATCGCAGAGCTTTTTGAGAAATCCCACACGTCTTATAGATTCCTGATAACTGAGGCCACGAAGTGAAAGACCATCGCGTAATACATTTCTTATGTCATATTCGTCTTTTAAAGCGTCTTTATTATCATGATTTGATAACAGTTTAGCCAGATCATCGAAATCATTTGCCATGACTATGCTGGAGCCGATTTTAGAATTTAAGGAATCATATTTAGCGAATGTATCAGAAAAATTTCCAACGTGATCCATGGGCTCAATAGTAAGACCGGTATAATTATTTGTCTTGAATTCATATGTTTCTCCATTCCAGGGTTCGATGTGAAATCTGTTTCCGACAGGGTCGCAATCAAGATTCATAGAAGCAAGATCATATGATTCCAAAAGAATGTCAAGTGGAGTATTAAGCTCGTTTACCAGATATACAAACCAGTTGAGTTTGTATTTGTTTAATTCAGACGGAGCGCAAATAAAATCAAACCATTTGCGTACTGTCTTGACACTTACACCAAGAATCTGAGCGAGTTTTCCTTTGTTAATGCCAAGAACAATCATGGCCACTATTGCTTCAGAAAGAAGTAATTCTAAAGTTTTTTTCTTCATTTTAAATACCTGCCTTTCGTAAAATAAAAAAGAGACTTATAAAAAGTCTCTGGGTTAATAGTGTGTATTCAGTTGTATTCTTAATCTCAAAAAAAATGTAGTAGACGATATCATCTACTATCAGATATCTTTCTCTTTACCTCTTTTTCTTACATTGTTCTTTTCATTTTCTGCCATGATAAGTTCAACATTCTTCGCTGAGATATTTAATTGTTTTAGATCAGATACATCATTGCGATATGATTCTAACAGGGCATTTTTCTTTTCAATGATCTCATTAAGCTGCGTTTTTATATCAATTGACTTGGTATCAGGAGATACTTTTTGCAATGATAAGATCTTGCATGCTGATTCAAAAAGCAATATCTCTGATTCATGCTTTTCTTTAAAATCTTTATTCTTACCGGACTTTAAGTATGTAGCATAAACATCGTTGTACTTTTCTCTTCGTTCTAAAGCCTCTACGACCTTTTCAAGCCTACTTATATCATCCTCCATTGTTTTAATAGAAGCCCTTTTTTCTTTTATGGATAAAGCCCATTCACTTTGCTTTTCTTTGATCATGGAAACTGAAGTTATTTCATGCTCATTTAAGAATGCATAAGTGGCAGCGATGCGTGTTACCTGAGATAATGCGACTTTATTCTGATACGCCGGATTCTTTATCTGATCCAACTTATCTGACAAATCAGGTAGCAATCCGACCTTCGTTTTGGGCGGTGCAAAGTATGGTTTTGCATCAATATTTTTGTATTTTATACGTGTAACGATAGCATCATGAGTATAATTTTCACCAAGATTTTTTAACCTGATGAAACGTTCTGTGCCTTCTTTTTTTAATGAGTAATTGTCATTACTTACCTTGATTTCATAGCCAATCTTGCTTAACATCTGAAGCATTTCATCGAAGTTTTCTACAAGAGGGATACATGAATCTATCGTATTTTTAAGAACCTGCCTGTTAGAATTTTTTGTTTTAAGCCCATTGTATTCATAGTATGGCTTAGCCTTTTCATCACCTCGTTTAATGACAGACAGACCGTAAGAAGCACATAAAGTATCGTTGATCTCAGCAATCTGACGCTGGCAATAAATGTTGCCACGATACTTCTTATGGTCGATAAAGCTCACCTGATTAAAGATTATGTGATTATGAATATGGTTCTTATCAACGTGAGTTGCAATAACAAATTCAAACTTGCCTTCGGTAACTTCTATTGCGAGTTTTCTTCCGATCTCATGTGCAAGTTCTGGAGTAACTTCGCCTGGAGCGAATGCTTGTATCAAGTGTTGAGCTTTGATCGAGCCTCTTTTATGACCTAAAGAAGCAGTTTCTGCGAACTCTAGATCAGCCATATGCGTATTGCAAGCATATGAGTAAACATATAGTTCTGAGTCTGTTTTATCTGGATTCGTGATGTAGTTGATTGCAGCTAACAGAGATCCATCCCCCCGGAGAGGATGTAGCGTTGAAATTGCCATATAGTTGCCACCCAGCCTTTTAACTGATCTATCGTTTCCTGTGGAACAGAATTACCTGCGTTAAGTGCATGCGCGATCTGATTAATGTTAACTCCGATCTTATTGATCTCGTAAGTAAACTCTCGAAGTTCTTTCGAATCATCGATCACTAAAACATATCCGTCGATCAACATATGCCTGCTGTAATCTGAAAAACTGATCATCTTGCAACGCTTCATTCGCTCTTTAACAGCTTCCCATTCAGCCTCATTTAGGCGAACTTCTTTTTTGATCTTTCGTTTTCTGCCTTCTTCATAACGCGTCATTATATGCCTCCTTTCTCTCGAAGTAAACGTTATAAAAAGTGATAAGGGTTTGGGGTTACCCCAAAAGTTTTGACAGCGAAAAGCTGTCAATTTGCATTTGGCGGCCGGCCAAATGCTGTGCTTGCGACTACTGAAAAATGAAAATAACCCTGCGTATCAATGGCGTAAGATCATTCGTAAAAACAAGCACTTAAGTGTGTGTGAAAGAATGTATGCAAATAAAAAAGGCCAGCAAAAAACACCGGCTGTTGTTGACCGGTGTCTTGTTTGTTGACCTATTTTTACGATATCATATTAGCATGGAGAATAAATAAAGTAAAGGTCTTGAAATTAACACAATATAAACTTGAAATATACAATTTTAAGGTACCATATCGGAGGATAATTCTATGTGGGAGACAGGATGTGATAGATCACTTAGAGTATTGGGATGCACTAAAAATGATTCATGGGATGAAATAAAAGCAAAATATAGAGAGCTGATTAAGAGATTTCATCCGGATAATCATGAAGGAAATCAGGAAGAAAAATCTGAAAAAATAAAGGAGATTACATTTGCATATGATTATTTAAAACGAAATGATTATCAGCCAATCACAAGTCGTAAAACTGCAGTTAAGATAAAAAAATCACAAAAGACAACATCAGATGTTCAGAAAAACGAAGAGGCTTTTACCAGCAGGAGGATGCATTGTAAAGGTAAAGGCTTTTACTGTTGGGATCCTGACTATGAGGATTATGGTAGTTTTAGTGGAAGTATACGTAGTGAATGTGAGCGAGTAATAAACAGCAGGAGAGAACAATTTTTTGTACGAGAGTCCTTTGGAAGTGTTAAGGCGATAGATTTAGTAACGTATGAATTAATGTTTAGGCTTGCCTACTATATGAAAAGCGAATTCGTCAAACCGTATTTTGTTTAAGTAAGCAGATAACTAGAATACAGGAAGGGGATAAAGATACTCTGTCAATTTCCACCGGTGTACCTGATAACATAGGGAAAGAATTTGTTCCATTCAAGAATACATCTATAGAGATAAAGCTAAGAGGTACCGGGTATGAGAATAGAACAGAACATATAGAGAAGTATGCACATGAGGGGGATGAACTTGTAATTTGTTGCTATGGTGATGATCCAAGGTTTCCTGAAAAAATAGAAGTTTATACAGAGAATGGATTTTCAGTAGGCACAATACCTGCTGAACTAGCAATGTGTATTACTCCATTAGTATTGAACGGAAAGATAAATATCGATGCATCTGTAAGCAGAGTTCAAACGAGGGAGATGAGAGGAAGAAGAGCAAAAATCGCATTGATTAATGTCAATCTTGAATTGAATGTTATTGACGATATTGGAGAAGAAAAAATGCCGGTATACTCGGATGAGATCAATTCTTTGTTACAGAAATATGATGTTTTGGGTAAAAAAATATCGGAGATTGAGAAAGTCTTGGACAAAGAAAAATTCTTTAAAGACAGTTTTTCTGTGTTTGATAATAAAAATGAATATATAGAGAAGGAACATCAGGTTCTATATATAAAAGGTAGGTATGGCCAGGTTTTTGGAGATATAAATTTATTCAGTTGTGCATTAGCTGATATCCAAAAAGATATAAATGATAATAATGACTTTTTCTATCAATTATATTGTTTTATTACTGATGGTAAAATATCAAAACAATTGGTAGGAACAAAAGGCAAATATATATGCGAGCATAATGGAGTGTATATAATTATTTTTGTTGAACATTCTTATGGTGATGTTTTCGATGTGCATGTTAAGGGCTATGTTAAGGATGAAATACTATTGTTAGGAGCTTAAAAATATCTATGTGCATAGGAATCTTGATTTATGAGGGAGCAATCTGAGAGGTTGCTCCTTTAATTAACTATACGGTTAGCACAGACTCATATGAAGCTTCATCAATATAATAAGGTACATAAAAAACTATCCATTCCTCGACTCATTGATTTAGTTATGTTGTATTTAAATGACAGGAGTCCAATAAGTATATGTAATAATATGTTAGTTTTGTTGATTCACAAATACACTGTAATTATCGATAAAGCTGAGTTAAAAATTTGAAAACGGAAAACTATAAAAGGGCTGTTTAGAGATGATGAAATACTAAAATGTATATGCTACAAGTACTGATAGATTCTACTGGTTTTTGGTTTTAAGAAAGAAAAAGTTTCTGATATCGAAAATTGTACTTGCATATACAGAAAAAGAGTGCTAATATAATTAGCAAATAGGAGGTACATTATGGCATACAATAGACCAACTGATGAAGAAATAGTGAAAAGAATATCGGAATATATGAAGATTCATAAGATACGAAAGTCTGATATAGCAGATACATTGGGGTGGGCGCCTTCAAAAGTTACAAAGATTTTCGCAGGAGATCAGAAGTTATACTTTCAGGATCTGGAAAAACTTACAGCAGCATTAGGATATCCGTTGGAAGCGTTTGTACAAGAAGATTATGATCTTGCACAGTATGAACGAGAGAATGGACCAACGAGCCTTGAGGACATTTTATATATATATAAAGATGAGTATTTGTATGATGATTCGGTGAGACAAGTAATAGCAGAAGAACTTCCTTATACAATGCGAACGATACTTGACCTAAATATGCAGTCATATGCATTCTTTGTTGAGCATGATCATCGTGCGCCCGTAAATGGTCATGACGAAGATGGAAAGGAATTCCCAAGACGATGGCCTAAAACGGTTATTCGTATGCAAGGAATCAGATCAAGGTATGATGATTACCTGGAATTGGGATATTTCTTTGCGGAGAATGACGCTGTTGCGCTTGCTATTAAATTCTCTCCGGATTTGAATAAAGGTAAGCCTATAAATGGAATTATTAAGCGACAATTCTATAAGAGCATGATCGAAGGGATGGAAACCGAAAGTTATGATCAGTATAGAGAAACAGGAAGAAAAGCATTTGATCCATCGTTGAGTCTTGGAGAGATATGTTCAATTATATATCGCTTGGAAGAACCTATATCCAATCTGAAGCTTGAAAGTGATCTTCGAATGATGTTTGGGATTTATGAGAAGTTGATTCTTGAGGCTATGGATAGAATCGAGAGTTTTTTTTGGCAGAATGCTACTTCAACATTGGACATGTCATTTAGAATCATGGGTGATCAGAACATAGCTGACGAAGCAAAAATGCTGACTGGATATAAATGCTTTATTGATAATAGTCATGAGAGCTTTGAAGACAGGACCGGACACAACTATGTAGATACAATGCATCTGGTACCGCTTGCAAACGATAAAGAGTATGAAGCTGATCTTGATGTAATTGAAAATATAGTATGTCTTTGCCCCAATTGTATGGCTAGGCTATATGAAGGGAAAGATATAGATCGAGAGAAAATGCTTGTTGATATATATTATAGGAAGAAAGACGAGCTCGAAAAGGCTGGAATCAAAGCATCCTTGGCGCAGATTTTGAAGATGAATGGTATCGAATGAAGTGTCTCAGAAAAATGTCTCATGTATCTTGACAATAAATTGTATTAGTGATACATTGATATTAACAAATGAGACAAAACGCTGATACACTTCGCGGTGGAGGGGATCATGAAAAATACCATGTTAAGTGTTAATGAGGTTACAGCAGAGTTCAATATTTCAAGGGCAACACTATACAGGATGATTGCCAGCGGGCTTCCCTATTATACGGTAGGAACCAGAAAAAAGTTTGATTCTGATGTGGTGCGAGAATATCTTAAAACCAGAAAAAATGAAACACCAGAAGAATTGGTGGTCGGAAAAGAATACACCAACTATGATATAGTTGAGATCTTTAAGGTTGGAAATATGGGAAGCATGCGTAGGTCTCATACAAGAAATGCACTTGTTCTCCTTTCTTTCCAAGATGCTAAGTCTGGTTTATATCAGGACCGTTGGGACGGTGACATTCTATATTACACTGGCCAAGGAACAGAGGGTGATCAGGATTTTTTGCAATATCAGAATAAAACTTTGTTTCAGTCTGATACCAATGGCGTTATGGTATACCTTTTTGAGATGTTTACTAGTCAATTATATCAGTATAGAGGCTTGGTACAACTCGCTGGTAAACCTTTTATGGAAGAGGCGAATGATATCCATGGGAACGTCCGTAAGGTTTGTAGGTTTCCGCTTAAGCTTGTAAACGGAAAGAATTATCTCTCAGAAGAGTTTATAAAGAATGAAGAAGCAGCTCAAATCGAAGAAACAAAAATTATACCGCAGGCTGAACTGGTGGAGACGGCTTCACATATAAAGAGCCAGCCAGGTGAAAGAACGGTTGTTGCGAAGAGGCCTACAAGGAATCCGGTATTGTTCTCATATGCAAAGTTAAGGGCAGACGGTGTGTGCGAATGCTGTGGAGCAAAGGCACCATTTTCTGTTAATAATGAACCGTATTTAGAACTGACTCATATAATCCCTATGAGTTTGGGCGGCATGGATAGCATAGATAACATTGCAGCAGTGTGCCCTAATTGTAATAGAAAGATATCCCTTATAGGGACAGAACAAGAAATAAAGCGGATGCAGTCGAATATTGAAAAGAATGAGAAAAAGTTGCAGTTGAGGCTACATCCACCAAAGAACGCTAGTGAGGAGTGATTTAATTATGGGAAATGAAACGGTATTACAACAGAATAGCGCCGTGGCCGATGAAATCAGAGACATGATGTATGAGTTTTCGCAGGAATATCCACATGTGACTAAGATAATATTGTGGGCTGGTGTAACGGTCATGGGAATTGTCGGTATTTGTGCAGAGAGCTCTGCCATCAAGAATGGAAGGTAGGAGGGTCAAGATATGGATGAAAAAGACATAAAGATGGTCGAAAAGGTTAAGTCTATATCGGAGCATGGTCATCATGCTGAGGTCAAAAAAGATAAGGATGGTAACTGGGTAGTATACGATGTGCAGAAGAAGAAAATGGTCGGATAAAGAGGTATCCGATAACGACTAAGAGGAGTCAAGACTGTAGCAATAATAGCTACATCCGGACTCCTCTTTTTTCGTATTATATATTATAAATCGAAGAAGGAGACAGAATTATGGGCCTGATTCAAATTAAATGCCAAGAAACTGTTTGCCCGTATGGTAAGCAGGTGGATCAAAGATGTATCTTTGGCGAAGTTTATAAAGAAGATCCGCAAAAGGATATTTCAATACGTGAAAGGCATAAGTGCAATAAAGCAAAACTTGGTCGGCTTCAGTATGTAACGGTCATTATTACAATTTAATAACAAGAGTCAGTAGCTCGCATGTGAGCCCCGTCGTGGCGCTGTGATGCAGGACTGAAGAGGTAGAGAAATGCTACGTCTTATCCTGCGTTTTCAGATACCGTGACGGGGCTTTTCTCATCTATATAACTTTTTTGAGAGAAGTATTTAAACCAGAAAAAAATCTTCCGGTTTAATCCGTAAAGTAAGAGACACAAAGAAGAAAGGAGGGGGCACATGACAGCTAGTGACAGACGTAATGCAATATTGAATACGTTGATGCTTCGTCGTAAAGACACAGCGTCTAATCTGGCTGCTGAGTTTGGAGTGTCGGAGCGAACAATTCGCAACGATATTACAGTTTTGATGTGTTCCTATCCTATCGAAATGAAGCAAGGTCGTTACTATGGAGGAATCGAGGTCGCTCCTTGGTATCACATGGATAAACGGTATCTTGCTCCTGAGCAGGTAGAGCTTCTTAAGCGTTTGGCGCCAAGCTTGGAAGGGAAAGACCTGCAGACACTCAACAGTATCATCAAACAGTTTGCAGCATATTAGTGTTAAATACTAGAAAGGATAATATATGAATATAAAAATCGACACAAAAGGAGTCATCATTAAGAAGACAGTCTCTGGGGCTAGAATATTTGACATTGACCTGAAAGCCTTCGGCGAGCTGACTAAGTTTGAACAGATTGAATTGATTCACGCTTTTCCAAACTTATTCGTTAACAAGTATAGGGAAGTTAAAAGGATGCTGATCAATGAGGTTGGAGACGGATACAAAAAAGCAACTCCGACAGATTCAATAAAGTCTTCAAACTCATATGGAATATCCGATGTCACAGCAAAGGCAGCGATAAACAGAGCGTGTATCACATCGGGAAATATTGAAGACGTAATTCCATACGGACAGGACGAATGGCTGGATACTCTGATTGAACTTGAAAGAGCAATGAAACTCTATATAGCAATCATCGATACATATGATGAGAACATATCCGATGTTTTAAGCATGAGATTAGAAGGAATAAAGCATGAACAAATCGCAAAAGAATTTCTTCTTGGCAAAGGGACTGTCACCCAATATATCTATCGTTCAAAGGCATTACTGAAAGAACGATTTGAAGATGTGAACAATACCATTGAAGCACGAAACAAATTAAGAAGGATTAAGAGAGAAAATAGTAACAAAATAGGCTTAAGAGTGGCAGGTGACTAAATGAGTCAATTGAGCGTTTTGAGCTAACTTCTCATTCGATAGACATGAAAAAACATCACTCTTTGAAATGTCTTGATCATAAAAAACAGCGTAACTATCAATAATATTACACATGACATAAGTGTCATTAGCTTGTAAAGGAGAAAACAAATGAATAAACCGTTAATGAGCAGAAGTACAAATATAGAGACCAGATATCTTAAGACCAACCAGGCGATGATCCGCTACTCTATGTGCAGAAATCTTTTAACAAAAACTGCAA